>Ga0182240_100131_pt1 | contig 33554 bp, 29 predicted proteins | sample hydfrates4_PW_90_FD_145594 | JGI IMG/M metagenome (GOLD analysis project Ga0182240, IMG submission 145594) | Subsurface microbial communities from deep shales in Texas, USA - hydraulic fracturing test 4_PW_90 | ecosystem: Environmental > Aquatic > Deep subsurface > Shale gas/oil reservoir >...
GAAATTGCCAGACTTATCTCGTTGAGGTTTAGCGGATTAATACTCCGATCGAATTGAGAATAGAAGCTGAAAAGTTCAGCATTACCATTGTATGAATATGCTTTTAAGATTTCAGATGGAATGTACGAATTCGAAGAGAGCCAGACAATTTTATCGTGTTTGGAAGCTAACTTAGCAAGCAGAGAATAACCTTCAACCCCGAGCTTTGTGATGATGAGGATTTTATCCTCTTCAAACACATTCTTGGTAAACTGTTAAAGTTATTTAAATTATTTTCGGTATTATTTTGGGTTTTTATTTTATATAACTTGAATAATATACTGCAACTAAATTAGCATTAAGACATCACTTTCATCTATCATCTATTTCTAAAATTTACCTCTTTTATGAGAACTTCTCGTAATCTTTGCAACTCATAAGTAAACACTTATCTAGATTATGGCATTCCATAGTGCTTGCTGGATTGCTATCTCGAAGTATTAGAAGGCCACCATTTAGGATTTCATCCAACGCTTTAAACAAAAAATTATTAAATTTTGGAGGAAGAATACAAGCCATGGAAGCAGTAGACAACAGCTTCGGGGGGGGGGGGCGAGAGAGAAAATTTCGAGCTTAATAACCTTATATCCAAGCTTGAACACTTGAGAACACTGATTATCTACAACTCCCCCTATGCAGCCAGAAGTCTGTTATTCTATCACATAATTCCTCAATTCTCATCCAAAAACATCTTCATAGCTGTATATTCTGATACAATGTACAGAAGACTTGAGAAAACGTACGAATCCATCTCAAAAACCTCTCCGCAGATAGCAAAATTGCTCGATAAGGCAAAGATCATAAAAATTGGGACAAAAGATAGGGTTTCGTTTGGCGAGCTTTATGAGTTCATAAACCTTGATCTAACTTGGCACAGGAGATTCGTTGATGTTGTTAAAAGACTTCATGATGATGACGTGATAATTTTTCATGGGTTTTCCATAATTCCACTTATGTATGGGATGAAAGCAATGATGGACATGCTCAAGGTTCTTGACATGATGCCTGAAGGTATAACTCTTATCAACAAGTGCTCTGAAAAACTTTACGATGAAGCAGTAAATAAGCTCATGGAGAGGTTTTACGATGTCGTCTTAAAGGTTGAAAGAAGTGAGGGAGAATTTCTCGGTTTTGAAGAAACTTACACGATTGGTGTCGACCAGAGCATAGTGATGGATATTAAACCGGGATTTGCGAGGTTTAAGATTGGAGAGGATGGAAGATTGATCGAATTTTGATAATTTTTCTCATGGATATGGAGGTTTCAGATCTTTCCTTGCAAACGTCCATTCGACTTCTCTCACATGCACTTCCTCGCCAGGAATGTGAACGAGATTTGCAAGTTCATCAACAGTAAGAATATCCTTCTTTCCGAATCGAGATATTGTCATACATCTCTTCTTCATTCTTTCAAGCTCTGATTTCTGATTTCTCGGTATTACAAGCTTAAACCCCTGATCCGCAATGGGATTGTTGAAAAGTCTGAAGAATGATTCAAAATTATTTACAATCTGTTTTGAATCTTTTCCGAACACGGCAATTCTTATCTCAACCACAAACGCTGGCTGAGATGCTCTATCAATTATCTGCTTGGCAAGATCCTTTTCCACAGGGCTGGCTGGAGCTATTTTTGGCTCGAGCCATCCAACAACCTTGCCCTTCAGCAAACCCTCCGCAACTTTTACTGCCTTGCTCATCCAGCGTTGAGGAGCGGGAGTAAAAAGTACCTGATAAATCGCTTTATGTCCAATCATGGCAGTTAGAAGAGCGTTGAAAGGATCTCCATCCATCTCAGTTCTCAGCGGAAAGAAGTGGCTCTTTCGAAGGGTTGCCTTCATCACGCAGAATTTCTCACCCTCGATGAAATCCTTGTCTGGCTTTCCTATCTCTGCCGAGGGGTAGAAGGATGTTATCTTCTTTCTCAGCTCGAGTTCTGGTTCGCTGGAGCACATTCTAATCTTAGCTCTATCCTCGAACCATATCTCAAAACTGTAAACACCTCTCATTGTTCTAAGAAAATCTTTCGCTGGATCCAGACCTTTAGCATGCTTGTAAGGCCGAATGGCAATGAGTGTAGAGGGGTCGGCACACTTCTTAGTCCATAACATAAAAATAACCTCCTTAAAAGAAAAAGAATAAAGAATTAGCGTCTTCTGAGCAGGTATGCAGTTCCTGCAAGTCCTGCTAAAGCGAATACAGCTTCAAACCCTGGGATTGTAAAGGGTAGCTTTTTCTTCTTCGATGTTTCTATCGGGGTTGGCGTTGTTATTGGCGTAGGAGCTGTAACTGTTAGCGAAGCAGTAGCATTGCCAGCTTTGAGCGTATAGACTCCGGGCTTCACCGTGATCTCGAACTTGACAGTTTCTAATGCGTGAGCATCAACTGTTACCGTTTTGCTGGCGACAAGTTCATCGTTCAAGTACAGCTCGATCTCCTTGCTCCCTTCAGCATCACCCTTGTTCACAACTACAACATCAACGGTTACGTTGCCAGCTGATACCTTATCTGGCACGATTATCCTCTCAACCTCAATGAGAGGCTTTGGTAGCTCGGAGACCACTACCACCTTTTTCAGATCACCAGCGGAAATTACGTGAGTTCCTTTGCCGAAAACGTGCTTTATTGTAAACGTCTTCTTTGCACCAGCATCGAGCTCGGCATGTATAGTATCTATTGTTTCTCCATCAACTGAGACATTTATGCTCACATTGCCTGCAAGCAATCCAGTATTCTCCACAACCACCTCTATTTCAGCCTCTGTTCCAGTGTAGAGAACTTCAGGAGTTACATTGATGGATTTAACAGATATCTCAGCATGCGCATCGGCTGGGATTATCTTAACTTTCTTTACTACGAGGACGTCATCCTGAGCATCGTAGTAGCGTGCGTAAACAGTGTTTGGTGAAATGTCGTAGTACTCAAATGGGCTGCCAACGGTAGTTCGCATGATGTCTCTCACATAAATCGTGTAGTTGCCCGGCCAGAGCTTGCTCGTATCAATCTCCACAACACTATTGCCAGCTTTAACGGCAATCTGATACACTGAAATCCTGTTTGCACCCTCCATCACGACGTAGAGCGGAGATTGATAATCTTCATCCCTGTTCGTTGTAATCTTTATCTTAAGCTTCTCTCCAACCTTAACAATGTCTTGAACGTCAACGGAAATTTCCGGATTGACTATCTGGAACGTTATCAACCTCTCGGATGAATCTACTTCCTCGCCAAAGTAGACGAGCGTTAGCTCTATCGTGTAAAGTCCGGTAGTTATCATGTTATTGGGAGTCGGCTCTTCTCCAAGGAATGGATCTATTCTTATTTCAAACGAGCCATCACTCTCAACTCCAGCGTACCCGCTGTACCTAACATTTGGTCCCTTAAGTCTGAACTTCACGAGAGTTTCGTCTGGTATAGGTGAATTCGTCTTGCCTCTCACAACAATATCCTGAGCCCTCGGCAGCTTTTCCTTGTAGCTTACGTTTGTAAAGTCCGGATCTTCAACGATTACCGTGATAACCTTCATCGGATCACTCACAGGATTTATTACGTCGCTCGATGGGGCGAAAACGTAGAGTGTGTACTCGTCATCTCTGGCATACTCGCTAATCTTTAAGGAAATGCTGAATGTGTCGTTGTTCACCATTACTGCCTTCGTCGGATAATCCTCAACACTGAACGGCAGGTTTAAGCTGGGCAGCCTGGCAACGCCCTCGAAAACCTCGCTATCAGCGTACACGTAAACCCTGTTCACCGTAGTCGTGCCGTTCAGGTGAATGATACCTCCTCTCACAACTTTCGTTGTGTCTGCTGAAACATCCAGATTTTGTAGCACTACCCTAAACAAAGCTGAATCCGAAACATCTGGCCTAGCAACAACGTAAGCTCTAACTTCATAGGTGCCTAAAGCAGCATCTTCGCTAACCCTTAACGTCGTCTTTGCCACTCCGGCAGCGTCGGTGCTGAGGATTACTGACGAAACTCCTTCAAACAATCCAGATGGAGCTTCCAAGGCTATACCAGTGCCAGCGGGGAGAGAAGTTTCAACTCTAATCTCTACTTCTTCACCCCTGACAAGCGTTCTGTCCGCAACGATGTCTATCTTGGGCTTGAAGACTTCAAACATTTGCGTTACACTCTTAGTTGCGTTAGGAGCAGTTTCTGCCTCAAATACAGCGTAATACGTTCCTTCAGCGTCCAGGGGTATGCGGATGCTGAACTCGTATCTTCCGGTGACAACGTACGCTGTACCGTTCCAGATCTCTTCTCCATCCTCGCTGCCCGCTCTTATGCTGAGCTTTACTTTGTTCGGAGTTGATGTGTCGAATTCAGAGTTCGTATTTGCAATGTTTGTTGATCCGGCAAGGGTGACCAAGCTACCGGCCCTGATCTCTGAAGGCATATCGATAAACAGCTTGATCGGCTCAACTGTGAAGCTTAGTCTCTTTTCGTATCCATCTGCCGTTACTACGATCTCAAATACACCCGTGGCGACCTCGCCGCTTGGAGTTATAACCTCAGATGTGTTAAACACAACTTCATTCTCACCAAGTGTAAGTATATCGCTTACATTGCCGTAGGGGCCGGTTATCGTATATTTGGCGCTTGATGCCCCATAAACAGATATCTCGAATTTTGCTAAATCTCCAGCAGCTACTTTCCCACCTTCATTCTCCATTTTTATGCTGATGATCGGTGTGGGACTCGTTACGTTGATAATCTTGCTATCGGTTGCGTTTGCTCCAGAAGCGTCTTCAACGTAAGCTTCAATCGTGTATGTGCCAGGATACAGGAGATCTGTCGTACCTATTGTGTAAACGTCATGCCCGCTCCCACTCAAAGCTGTACTCCATACGACTTCATAAGATGAGTCAAGAATTCGGAGATATCCTTCTCCAGTGTACGTGACAGTCACTTGGAACGTGTCACCGTATGTTACGTTCTCCGCTGAAACATCGAGCGTGACTGTTGCAGCACTGGCAACCCCTGTAAGTGTTATGAGCAGCACTATTACCAAACCTAACCTTAAACCTTTCATGTCTTACCGTAAATACTTGGAAGTATTTATGTTTTACCTTACATGTGGATATATTGAATGAGGTGCAATCAAAACAGAGATTATATATGACTTAGGACGTTCCCGCTGAGCCGAGGAGAAAGCTTGGAAAAGTGTTAAAGCCAAAACAGTTCTCACAACGGAGGTAGACTCTCCGCTAAGGTTCACATAGTCTCGCAAGAAGATCGTAACATTTTTGCTGGGCGAGTTGAGAGTATTGTGTGGTCAACTTTATCAGCAAAAAGGAGTTAATCCACATACACATGCTCCTCTTTCGAGTCAAAGAAATGTTCGAGCTTGCGGGCATCGGCAACGAGTACTTCTCCGCATACGACGATTTAGGTGTTCTACCCACACACATATTCAGGCGGAGAGAAGAGCACAAAAGAGCTGTACTGCTGCTGTGCTTCGGAGTTATGAGAGCCGTGGGAGAGGAAGAGGTAATTGAGGGAATAAAATCCAAATTGGAGGCTGATTCGTTCTCACCAACTTTAGCCCATTTCAATTAAGAATGGCAAAATTCATACAAATTAGGAGAATCTGAATCGACGGATATTATTAAATTATTAAATCGTAGGAAGTCTGTATTTACTTTGACGTAATTATTTTCAAGTGGAAGTGTAAGTAAATACTATGAGACTAGTTACAATCGGAGTACTTCTAATGCTAGCACTCTCGGTAATCCTACCAGTAGCAGCCGCTCAGGATGAAGGATTCGCACTACCAGCTTTAGATCCGAGAGGATGGTTTGAGAGTGGTTTCTCATGGCTTGGCGAGAGGCTAAAGGAGGCTTTGGCTGGAGCACTGAAATGGATGGTTGAGTCAATAATTACCTTGTTAGTGTATATTCCGCCACCCCACGAAACCGGTACAAAGGATTTCTGGACTGAGAGCTTCAACATATACATTTCAGTCCTGTTACCTTTAGCTTTAGTTGTAGTTGGGCTGTACACCATGTTCTCATCACAGCCGGTCAACGTAGCCCTTTTTGAAGGTATAATAAAGAGAATAGCATTTGCCACAGCATTAGCATTCTTTTCGTTCACGATAATAGATACACTTGTCCAGTTCTTCAACAAGCTCTCTCTAATGATTGTTGTTCCCGATAACGTAAACATTGATCAACTGTTAAACGCTTTACTTGTCGAGATAACGATAGGAGGGACGGCAATAGTTGCTATCCTCGCAGCCCTACTCATAGGCGTCTTAGAGTTCGCTCTAATCTTTCTAGTCTTTCTAATACTCGGATTGAGGATAGTGATTGTACATTTCGTTGCTGGAGCGATGCCAATACTCTGCTTCCTCTACATAATCGGCGTTGGACCGTTGAGAAGACTTTCGGAGCTTGCAGACCTTCTGTGGGGTTTAGGTGTTGTTTTGCCAGCATTCTCAATCATCGGTGCCGGACTGGTTAAGCTCGCCTTGTATGCTACGCAGTTCAGCACTCTACAAGGTGGAGGTTTCTTAGGCATGGTATTCATACTTGCATCCTTCGGAGCTGTTCTAACATATCCATGGCTAGCTTCAAGCTTCATGAGCATGTTCGCTGGCGTAATCTCTCCACTGTCGGGTGCAACCAGACCGATCTCGTGGGCAGCAACCGGAGCCCTTCAGAGGAGGTTTTTGAGGCATTACGCTGCATTTGGAAAAGCTGCACCACTTACAGTTTTATTCCCCTCAAAGCTTGCCGCGGGCGTTGCTCACAGATTCGACGTTATCAGGAGCAGGATGGGAGATATGCTGAGAGATACAAGAGCGAGAACTGGATCATTGAGGCAGAGTATTATTTCTAGAATATCAAAGGCAGAAGCTCTTGCAAAAGCTAACGTTAGCGGTGCTGACATTGGCACAATCGCCATTGCAGCTGAAGAAGCAGGTTTGGCTACTCCCGATCACGCTCCAGAAGCTTTTGAGAGATTATCGCAAACAATAGCGAGCTTTGCTGGCAAAGCCAAAGGTGAAGAAATTGGAACCCTCAGAACTGCTTTATCAGCCATTTTTAACAGAGAGCTATCGGTTAAGGATGCGCTGGAGAGAGCTATTAAGACGAACATAGGCTATGCTGTGAGCAAGCAGGATATAGGTGTTGTCGGGCTTTCAGCATTGCTTCTCGCATCGAAGGATGAGAAAACTTTGAGCGAGTTCTTTGCAAAGCATAAAGAGCTTGCTGCCAGCATTTTGAAGAGCAGGATTGCTAAAGCATTCTTAGCCGCACACGGCGTTGGCGAGAGGGATCTGATCTATGCTTTAAGGGGGGATGAGCTCGTTATAAGAAAAATTGCAAGTGCTCTAGAGAACACTCCGACGGCAAGCAGTACTGGATGGTGGATTGCCAACACATTCAACAGACTGATTTCTGGGGCTAGCGTTGATGAACTTGATAAGATTCTGATGAGAGAACTCACGAGCTTAAAGCAGGCTAAGGATCTGGGAGCAGATTACGGAGCTTATGATAGAGTTGTTAAAGTACTGGCTGAGGCTGCGAACGTTTTGCCAGAGATAGTTGAGAGAGCTGTTGAAGATGATGTGTTCAGGAGAGATTTAGCTGAAAGACTGGTTTACAATAGAGATAGGTCCGTAGAATCTCTTGCTGGAAGTATTGCAGTCTCATCAATTGCACTTCCAGACATGTCGGATGAAGAGGCTGCTAGAAAGCTCAGCGAGTTCATCAAAGCTGGCGGATACATTACGGCACAAATAGACGCAAGTGCTGCAAAAGAGCTTAGAAGGTTGTCGAGGTTGATTGCCAGAGAACATGCAAGGCAGGCAGCTCTGAAAGTGCATGTAGGCACATTGGCTGGAGACTTCTTTGATGAATTGCTCTACGGTGACATAGCAAGGAGGGCAGCTTTAACGTACAAGTACAAGAGGTGGGCAGCTCCAGCACTTGTTGAAGCTCAGGTTCCAATGCACCCAGTATATTACAAGTCTGGAATTATCCACCGCCCGTTTTACGAGGATTTTGACGAATTTGTTGACTACGAAATGGAGCACTTTTAAAATCGCTAATAACTTTGTTTCTGTAAAGTAGAAGGTACTTAAATTCTAAGGATTTTGCACAATTTCTTATTAACCTCTTCTTTAATTGTCTTCCCGACCTCTCCAATTTCACCGATGATTAGGTTTTTCGAAAGTGTAGCTATTTTATCAAGTTTTATCACAGAATCGACTTTTAATCCTGTTAACGGAAATTCTGGGTGGTTTTTAGTTACTATCACATCAGATTCCGTAGGTTGAGGCGGAATCTTCGACGAAATAAATGCAACTACTACATCTCTATCTCCCTCGTGCAGAACCAGTGCGGGTCTGAGCTTTGATGCAGAAAGATCGGTAAACGGAAACGAGAACAATTTTTCCCTTCATCTATATCTTACCTTCACGTCTTCTATCGAGTAAATATCTGGCTCATCTTCGAGGAAATCCTTCAGACTAACTTCTGACAACTTCATCATGGCCGTAATTTCTTTTTCCTCAAGTAATTCATCGAGCTTTCGGGATATCTCAGTTAAAAGCCTCTTTATATCAGCTAACTCAGCCTCTATGCTCATAGTATTCAATATGCTACACCCATTTAAATACTTTAACTCCATTAAATGCTTTCAAACTCTCTTCTCGTTTTACAGAATTAAAATTGTACCTTTTGAAAGCTTCCAACTTTATCGACGTTTTATCAAGAATTTTTGTGATGACCTTAATACAACCCCAGCTACCGTTTTAAGCATTATATAAGTTTGAGGTCAACGCATTTTACGAGATCTGCTGGCGCGTTTTTATCACATTCGCAGAATAAAAATCCCCGTAGAAATAAAAAATACTAGAAATTTAAAAAATTCTAAATAATAATTTCTATAAGTGCAAAATTTTTGATTATAGAAATGGATGAATAAAAAAGAACCTGAAGTCAATCTGGAAATAGTAGAATCTTACAACCCACCCAGCCCATTCCAATTCTTAAATAATTCTTTCTAATGAGCTACGCTTAAGATGGGATCTATTTCTCGAATACAGCGAGTTTTGGGAGTGGTCAGCGTTCTCAACCACGTGCTGACCGTAAATGCCAGACTGAGAAAATCCTTTTCAGCCGAAATGATTATTCTGGTGTCTTTAAATTGGCTAAAACTACTGTTTTAATACTACAAAGTGTGAAAAACGAGTTCTAAGATGTTTTTGATTATCCACACCATACAACAAACTTCTATTCCCACCGTATCAGACTCCACAACAGGATCAATAGCAGGTAAAACATATATTATATAAAGATTAATTACTTACACACATTCAAGAAGAGTCCATAAGATAATTTTATTATTTTTTCTTATGTTTATGATGATAAGGTTAGTCCGGGTAGACGAGGACGCCCCGGACAAACCTCACCCTACTCAACCATCTGTTAAGAGTATCAACGTAAGCCGAGAAGAGCTCGTACATTTCCTTAACAACACCGTAAGCCTTCACCTTTACCTCCTCCAGCCTCCTGTTCAACCCCTCAAGCCTGCTTGAGAAAAATTTGTGGAGGATTTTAACCAGGCGGTACAGCCATTTGTAATCGGTGAACACGTAAACTCTCCTTCTCGGATTGTCAAACTTCTTCTTCATCTCCCTCACAACACTCCTCGTGTACCTGCTCCCCACTAAAACTATACAGGTCTCCTTGACATCCTTTTCCCACACAGCAAAACCTCTTGAGTTTAAAGCTTCCCTCTGAGCCTTTAAAGCTGAACGCACATGCTGCTCAGCTTTAGAGGGCGGGACGTACCACCTCCTCTCGGTGAACTTGATTGTTACAACGTACTTGCCATCTCCGTCTTTAACAGGTATTCCGATCGTTATAGTCTTGAATGTGTCGTCAGTCTGCATATACTTCGGTAGCTCATACTTAGAAATGCCAGCGTCCAGGAGAAGTCTTCTCACAATCCCAACAAGCCTGTCGTACATTCTGTTCGTCGTAGAATAGTGGATGTCTGGAGGAGGTAGAATTCTCTCCTTTTCGCCCAAGGCAATCTTCACCAGCTCCTCATACAGCCTCTCAGTTTCGGGATCGGTAGAGCTGCGGACCGGTATGGGGCGGTCGAGTGCTTTGAGCAACCTCTCAATCCTGTCAAGGATAAAGTCTACGGCGATTGTGCTGTAAGTATCTTCGAATCCCTTTGGATTGTGTAAGGCGGAGTAGTAGACGTCAAAAACAACGGAGTAGCCGATCTCTCTGAGAAACCTCCTGCAAATTGTTCTCAGCTCCGCAGCCCCCTCGTTATCTAACATTGCTTTGGCCTTGGCAAGCAATCTAAACTCCTCACCGTCTGCCCCAATAGCCCCCAGCAGTTTCGCAGAATCATCGACGCTTGACTTCAGGTTTCTAAGATTTTCAGCTACTTCCCCTGACATTATCGCCCTAACGTCGTTAACGCCAAGCTTCAGCTTCTTGAGGAATGTGATCATAGCCTCGCTCGGCTCCCCAGTCCTCCTCACCCTTATCTTCTCCACATCCGGCAGGTTAAGCAGATACTGTCTGATGATAAGGAGCGGAATTCTAACGAGGTTTCTTCTCATCTCTTCCCTTATCGCTCCCTTAATGTCCTCGTTTACGATCTCCTCTATCTCCTCATCCGTATACTCATCGATAGCATCGTCTAACTCCTTCACTTTTCATCACCCTCCAAAACCCTCAAAACCCTCTTCAGAGTCTTGTAGCTCTCAGCAGCCTTTTCGAGGAACTGTCTCTGTTTATTGGCAAAGGACTTCTTGTACTCTTTAACAGCCTTAAAGAAGTCTTCAAGAATCTCAGAAATGGCTATTAGGTCGTCTACAGCCATCTCGTAGATCTTTTTCTTCTTTACCTCCCTGCCTGATTCATCGAGATAGATAACAAATAGATCGAGGTTTCCGTTTTCATCCTTTGCAAGAGCTGGAGAGATAAAGTATCCCTTATTCCGCTCACTGATTGCATCAACTCTTATAGCAGGATCAAAGAACTCTACACTGTATTTGCTAACAGCAGCTTTGGCTATCTCCTTAGCAACCCCTTTAAGCTTCTTTCTCGCAACCTCTGCAAGCTCTTCAGCCTTCACGCTTTCACCTCACGGTGAAAGCAGAATTGTGAGAACTCTAGCAATAACCTCCGAAAGAAGAACGATTCCAAGCCCTATTACGCCGGCCACGAACATCTGTCTGGCCTTAACAATCTTCTCAGGATTTCCACCGCTGAACTTCCACATTATACCGGCAGCTGCAAAAAGCAGTGGTGCTGCAGCTAGAACAACAATTTTCACTGCCGTATAGATCGTTTTTATCTTATCCGTTATTGGCTGAACGGCTTCCTCCACATTCTGGGCTAAAACTGGCTGTATGACAAGAATCAGAGCAAATCCTAGTGCTAGGATCATCCCTGTTTTATCTCTTAACTTCATAGCATCACCGTAAATACTTCCATGTCAAGCTATATATGTCTTACCTTTAATGAGTATATATACTTGTAAATAAAACCTTAAATACTTTATGGTTGGATGTAATGCAATAGAGGTGATGAAATTGATTAGAGATAAGAGAGGATTTGCTGAGATCGTATCAGTACTCCTGATTACGGCGATAGCCATAGTAATGTCCGCTTCAATGGTTCAGCTCACTCAGCATGTAAGTGAAGAGATAGCGGGCAGCATCAACGACTACTCAGCAGTTGTCTCCGTCAGCAGTGATGGTATCAGAATAGTGAATCCAACGATTACACCAATAGAACTCAGCAGGATAAAACTGGTAGTTGATTCCCAACCTGTAACAATACGCGATGCTAATGGAAATGGTGTTTGGGAACCGGCTGAGGCAATAACGCTTAGAATTGAAGATAGAAATGGAGATGGTATAGTACCAGTGACATTGCTCGTTGATGGCAAGGAAGTTTTCTACACAGTTTACGCAAAGCCCATAATTCTACACAGCGATGAGAGATATCCATCTATAGATCTTAACGTTACAGCTTCCCGTGGCAAGCTTAGAATTGAAATAAGCTCGCAGGATGATTCCGTTGTCTCAACGTACAAGGTGCAACTTGGAGATGTGCATAACAAAATGACCCCTTGGAAGGTTAAGGGGCTAATCGATCCTCACGATGTCAATGATCTGGTTAAAGAGCTCAAGCACTTCAAGGAGAAGGGTAAGAAGGGCAATCTGATGAAGAAGTACTCCAAACTCCACGATACGGTAGAGATTCCGGCATCAGCCTTGGCAGATAAGGCTTACGTAATCGTTTACGTCAAGGATGTGACTGGCAAAACCTCGTCAAAGGTTGTAGAGCTGTACAGGTATTATCCACAGCTAGCAAACGTTTCTGTAAAGATAACATCTCCTAAGAACGGTGAAGAGTTCTGGGAAGGAGACAGAATTCCGATAAAGGCTGTAGTTACTGGGGAGAATACTATAGGTGTTGTTTTAAAGGTAGATGGCAAGGAAGTGCTGAGACGGAAAGTCACATCTAACCCGTTCTATGTCAGCACAGAAGTCAATCTTAAGCCGGGCAAGCATACGATTACAGCTGAAGCTTGGGATCCCTTTGGCAGGGCAAGTGATAGCGTCACAATAACTGTGAAGGATGACAAGCCACCGAGCGTTAAAGTTTCTGTCGATTCTAACATCGCAGGAAAGAGGACGATTACTGGGAATGTTCAGGATGATAGAGGTGTTACGAGGGTTGTGTTCTTCGTTGATGGCAGGCAGATAGCTGTTGACACTTCAAAGCCCTATGTCGTGTACTGGACGTTTTCTGCTGGCGTGCACAGGATAAAGGCCATAGCATACGACACTGCTGGTCAAGCTGGGAGTGACGAGATCACAGTAAACTTTGTTGCTCTTGACAGTCCGCCGACTGTTAAGATAACTTATCCACCGAACGGTGCAAAACTAAAACCTGGAACACTGACGATAAGAGCGGATGCTAGAGATGACAGGGGAATTTCAGCGGTTGCTTTCTACGTGAATGGTAAACTTGTCGGTGTAAGCAAATCAAAGCCGTATACGGCAAAAGCGACAGTCCTGAGTATTGTCAATAGAGATGTTTACGTCACGATAAACGATCCAAGGCACTGGTTGCATGATAGAGGAACATACTACGAGGCTAACTCAATTGGTAAGGGGAAGAGACCCGAAATACGCTTTAACCTTCCAGAACTGGAATCCGGTGGAAGCTTAACGTTCAGGTACTACAAGAGCGGTGGATGGAACAAGCTGTACTTATACGGCTCTAAGGACGGGATAAACTACATCAGGCTTTGGAGCTCGGCTGCATGGGGCAGAGGAACGTACACGGCTAAGATCAACATTCCCGCCGGTTATATACACCTGAAGTTCGTGCTCGTCGACGGCGATACGAGATTCGAGAGGTTAAGACTTTACAAGGACATGACAGTTACCGGGGCATCGATACCTCAAACAATCACTGCTGTGGCATACGATACTGCTATGCAAACGGCACAGGATAGTGTGACAGTATTCGTTTACGTCACTGAGAGAATTCACTTAAAGTCTACAACTGGCAGTACAGGTGGAGGATCTGGAGGTGGTGTAGTAACAATCAATGCCCCTATTGGCAGTTCTGGTGGTAGTGGGGGAGTTGGAATGTCTCCAACACCGGTTCCTACGAATCCACCAAGACAAAAGACAATGGTGGTACTTAAGCCAAATATAAAACTTCCATCATTCCTACCCAAACCATCAAAGCCTGAGGAATTCAAACTTCTGGATGTAATAGTTGGAACTGTCGTAACTGGTGTTATAGGATGGGCAGCAATTGCAACTGGTTTGGCAGCTAAAGTGGGTATTCCGGGTGCTGCAAGTGTTAGCAGGAGAATCTGGAGCACGTACGATCGCCTGACTGCATATCCTGTGCGCAGACTGTTCGGGCCAAGAGGATGGGGTACTGTAGTCCATAATGCTGGGGAATACGTGAACTCGCGCATTTCCAGAGCGTTGAGAAGTAACCCAGTAACCAGACCTGTTTACAATGCAATTAGGTGGGCACGCAGCGCATTTGCCTCAGCAACAAGGAGACTCCACTTGGGTAACAGGGCAGTCAGAACGATGAACACGGTAGGAAGGTACGTGAAGAGAGGTGTCACAGCGCTTAGAAGGAATCGTGTACTAAACGCAATCTATAGAGGTGTGAGTGAGGGCATCAGGAGAACACCGATTGCCGTAAGAGAGGGATTGAGAAGGACACCAGTTGCGGTAAGCAGGGGATTGAGAGCTGCAAGAACAGCATTCTCACGCGCAGCCTCATCGTTTGCAAGGAGAGTTAGCCGTGCAGTAAGCTCTGTTACGAGGAGCATAAGCAGACTGTTCAGAAGATCTTCGTCGAGATACACCTCGGGTAGATCTTACTCTAGCAGGTCTTACAGGTTGAGGAGATCGTACTCCAGCGGATCTTACAGATCTAGATCGCCTTCACGTACAAGCACATTCAGAAGGTTTGCAAGCTCTGTGAGGAGTGCAGTATCCCGCGCTGTCAGTTCGGTAAGGAGGACATTCTCAAGAATATTCAGTTCAAGAAGAACTTCCAGACCGACGAGGTCTTACTCAAGCAGGAGATATAGCACGAGAAGATATAGCTCTAGGAGCTATAGAAGTTCGTACAGATCATACTCAAGGTCGTATAGTTCTCGCAGATCTTACAGCTCCAGGTCTTATAGGTCTAGCAGGAGCAGCTATAGGAGGAGTTCGTGGTCGAGCAGAATCAGCAGGACTTTTAGATCGGTTTCACGCCGAGTTAGAAGCTTTTTCAGCAGGGTCAGAAGCTTCTTCAGGTGGTGATAGATTTTGAGCTTTATTTATTTTTGTTTTTAATTTTTAAATTTCTTTAAATTCGTCCCAATACAGCTGTACAGCTCTTGAGCCGTGTAGGTAGAATGTTAAGTATTTCTTTGGATATTGTTTGTCTACAACTTCATTTAGACTTTCAAAGCCTAAATCATCGCTATCTACTTCTTGTGGCTCGATAACTATGAAAGATGTGCTGAATTTACCTACTGTAGCATTGATAACTGTGATGTCTTTGCCTGTAATGTTTCTTATGTACTCCAAATCTACATCACTCACATCTACTGCGAGTTCAGAGTGTAAAATACCATTAAGTCTGTTATGCTTAAAACCATAGTCGAACGCTCGGATACCCATTTCATTTAGTATGCCAGAAGTCCACTCTGCAAAGCCCCTACATACTGTTCCCTCTAGTAGATCCTGTTTCATTCTACTATCTCTAACCTTTACGCTGCTTGGCTTAAATTCTCCGTTCTCATATATGTATACTTTACTAGCATCTTTAGGAACCAATAGTCTCTGAACGACTTTAGCTGTGAGAATTACCTTTTGTGTATTATTTAATCTGTTTTCATTAGCAAATTTTTCAATCTGTCTTGCGACCTCCTCGATTATTCTATTATCTTCTCTGTTTGGGTCTTTGTAAACAAAGAGTTCTAGTGGTCCTGAATAGCTTGCTGCCGACCATTTCCCATTAGGCTTGTAAATCGTTTGGTAATATCCCGGATCAGGGTATTCGATATCGTTTTTAATCCTGAATCCACTATCCTTTAATGACACGTTGAAGTCCACGATCAGATATTTCTTCGTGAATACGTCATCGAAGTGCACGACGGTAACGCGGTAAGTGTCTTCGCCCAATTTCTCTATGAGCTTGGTCCACCATCTTTTTTCAGTGACACTCTCTCCAGACACAATATATGGAAACAATCGAGAACTGTCGTTAAAGCGTTCTAAATGGTAGTGCCAGCCTTCCCCACCGATAAACCAGTAATAGGCATCACTGTCTGTAATTCTAGCAACGTATAATCTTCCATCTTTAACGTACAGTTTGCTACCGTTATTGATCGTTAGCCCGACTTCTGCAAGATAGACGACTCTCTCAGGAAACATCCTGTAAGCTTCTTCTAACGTTATCTTCTTTCCACCGGGGAGATAGTCCACCAAAGACACATTTTGTGTGGTTTGGAAACTGTCCACACTACTCATGTTGGGCTCCTCAGGGAACAGAAAATACCCTATCGCTGCGAGTAAGAGGAACGCGAGTAATAATAAAGCAGATAAGAATACTACTGCAAATATAGCCTTCTTTATGGTGTCAAGCAATTTCATCTTTCTACTACCAGCTCTCAACTTCCAAACCTTTAACGCGGCTGAAATGCTTGACGTTCCTAGTCACTATTCTTTCATTATGAGCTAAGGCTATGCTGGCAATTAGTGTATCCATCTCTCCTATCGGCTCTCCCCTTCTTTCGAGTTCCGATGTTATCTGGCCGTAAATGTCTGAAGCTGTAAGGTTGAAATCGAGCAAATCCAGCCTGCTTAGAATCCCCCTAACCTTCTTTAGGTTCTCATCTACGTTCTTCGATCTGTACGCTCCCTTGAAGAGTTCGGCAGCGTTTATCGGTGTGGTTGCAAGCCTCTCCCCGCTCTCAACCAGTTTTCTCAGTTTTGCTATCGCATCCTGGTCTTTCCTTATGAGAGCTACGAGGAAGTCCGTTTCGAGACAGACCATTGACTCACCTGCTTAAAGCTTAACAGCCCTACTTTTTACCAACTCTCTTGCCTTGTATACTTCTTCTATCTTATCCGCCAGCTCTTGTGAAAATTCCGTTGATTCTATGTATTCCAATAAGCTTGCACCCCTTGTTATCCTCAGAATAACGTCACTAAAAGACTCCCCTTCCCTCTTTAATCTTTTCAACGCATTATAAGCTTCCTCAGATATTGTTAGGGTTTTGTGTGCCATAATGATAAGTGTATTTAAGTGTATTTAAAGATTACACCCTGCTCTTATCGGGATTGTCTTTATGTAGTCTAATGTACGTAGACATGGGTACATAACCCATCCAATGGAGCTTTCTTAGTTGTTAAGATGCCACGTGTTTTATTCTTCGTGGGGTTGTATTAAAATGATGTTGTTGCCTCTCAGAATAACGTTTCCGAGACTTCTCATCTTTTCACCATTTTTGTATTCGACGGTGTCGCTGAGATACAGGTTCATGTAATCGTCCACACCTTCAAGCTTGCCTATGAGAGTGCTCTCTTCACCCTTCAATTCAACCCTAACTGTTTTTCCGACAAAGGTTTTGATCATTTGATTCGGGAACATCCTATATTACTTACTCAAGCAAATATTTTAACTTATGCGGGCGGGTCCCCTTCTAACATGGGTAGATTGATTGCTAATCGGACAATCACAAAATTTTATAAGGTTGACAGGTAATTAGCAGTATGGATGTTCGGATTGTAAAAGCGAAAGATGTGTTCAAACCCGAAGATGAGTTAATGATCATTAGAATAGGCGAATTTGCGATCATTAAAAAGCATAAGACTCTATCCGATATTTTAGACGAGATGTCTAAGAAGTTCGAAGACCTATCAGAAGAAGATAAAGAAAGACTGGCAATCGAGGCTAAAAAATGGGTGAGGGAAAAAATTAAGGTAGTAGTCGACTCAAACGTTTTTGTTAACTCGATTTAAGAGATGAAAACAAAGAGTTTCAAATTAAGGAACACAAGTTTAAGATTTTGAGACCAGAGGAGTTTTTGAGGTTAATAGGCTGATTTAGGTAAGGTTTTTCAGTCTGACAATTATGCTAAACAATCCAATAGCTTATTTCAGCTTAACAAACGAGTCTGCGATAGCACATTCCTTATCGGCAATAGTTATCTCATACCTTCCAGGTTGTAGAACTCCACTGTGAGTAAACCTCAATACATCTCCCGTAGAAAAGTAACTATCCGCATCACTAACCGTAGCCTGGATAATGTTGCCGGCAATTTGATTACCATTATACGTTGCAATGTCTATAAGGTCTCCATCAGTGGCATTTCTCAAAACAACCTTTAAATCGGAATATCTAACACTTCCGGCAAGCATGATGACATCGAACGCCTGATTGGTTACGAGGGGTTCCTTAGCATCCCTTATAAGCACATCTGCATACTTTTCAACTTCTGGTGGCTTCAGTGCTAATGCTATCTGTGAAGCCACAAACACTACGATTGCAAGCATTAAGAGTTCGCCTATAATCTCGACAAAACCCTTCTCGGATTTATCGTCACCTTTTTTCTTCTGATTTGAGCTATTATGTCTTCTTATCGATACTTTGCAGAGGGGATTTTCGAGCGCTTTCATAATCTCACCTATACTTACTTAAATAAATACTTTCACTTAAGATTTAAATACATCGACGTGGAAGTATATACATGGACGAAGGATTAAGAGTCGTTGACTTTCCGTCAGTCTTGGAGGGTGAATTGAAAATATTCGGCTTCACATCTCTCGAACTGCTCGTAATAGGGCTGATTTCAGGATTTGTTTGGCTACTTCTCGCAGATTACGGCGAGTTCGCCATAGCTGCGTCACTTCTAACATTCGCCCTTCTCATCTTGCTGAAGGCAATGATGCCAGAAGAAACGGGATACGCGTTCCCAGCGTACGCTGCATACTTCCTAGTCAAGAGAAAAACGGTTTATGCTCACGAGGTCGATACAACTAAGTACATCCCATCGCTTAGGTTCGTTGATGACTGGATCTGCAAGCTGTCAGATGGCTTAGCATCCGTAATCGAGGTAAAGCCAGTAAACTTCTTCTATGCTCTTCCAGCTGAGCAGAGGGCTTATCTCGACTCTTATAAAGACATGCTCAACTCCCTCGACTTCCCAATCCAGATTCTCAGCATAGCTTGTGAATTCGACATCACCAGATACATGAACCACCTTGTTTTGAGGTATAGAGATGAGGATATAGCTGCAAATCCCATGCTCAGGAACGTCCTCGACGATTACATAAGGTGGCTCAATCGGGTTGTTGAAGAAACAATCCAGAGGAGATACTTCATAGTCGTTACAGTTCAGAGTGAAGACGTTTCAGAGCTAAAGAGAAGGGTTGAGACGGTTATTGCTGGACTCAGGAGGGGTGGAATTCAGGCTGAAATCCTTAACAGAGACGGAATACTTGCCCTATACGATCTCATAAACTACAGGAAGATTATGCCGGCAAACTACGATTCTGTAAAGCTCCTCTTAAGGGAGGTGGGGCAATGAGAACAATTTCAGCTACTGTTAACGATAACACACAAGCAGCCAGGAGAGATGCAGCAATGAGAAAAAAAGACAAGAAAGTAAGGAAGAGGAGTCTTCTTCCAAAGCTTCTCGACAGAGATGGACATAGAGAGGAAGTGGATAGGAGTATAATAGCGCCCGAACTCATAGAGGTAGAGAAGGGGCTGATAACGGTAAACGGTAACCCAATGGTTTTGAGCTACATCTCTGTATACCCTGCCAAGGTCTATGAAGGCTGGATTGCCGATGAATTTGCATGGAAACCGTTCAGACTCGATTTCACCCAATTTATCGAGCCCGTGAGCGAGGAAAGAGTTATTGCAGAGCTAAACAGAAAGATCACGTCGCTTGAGGGTAAGCTTGCCGAGATGAGGAGGAAGGGGAGAATAGATACTCAGCACATCGAACAGGAGCTTGAATACCTCTATAGATACAGAGAGGAGCTTACAGCGAGAAGGATAAGGCTGTTTACCCTAAGCACGTACTTCGCAGTTTCTCCCCTAAAGAATGACAGAGAAGCTGCTGAAGATGCTCATGCAGAGTTCATGCAGAGGATGAAATCCAAGGGTGCCCAGCCGAAGAGGATCAGATACAGGATGCTCGATGCATTCAAGTGTTTTCTTCCCGAAGGCAAGGATTTGCTCAGAAGGAGAATACTCGTTGACAGCGATGCTGCTGCTTCATGCTTTCCATTCGTTTTTCCCACTCTCATGCATCCCACCGGCGTGCTTTACGGCTTCGATGCAGCAACTCGAGCTCCCGTCATCATAGACAGGTTCAGCTTTGCAGGGCACAACGAAATCGTAGTCGGGAAAATTGGGAGTGGTAAATCGTTCTTTGTTAAGCTTGAAATGCTGAGGTGGTTCATAAACGATCCCAAAATCAAGATATTCCTCGTTGACCCCCTTGGCGGATTTACTGATTTGGCTGAAGTTCTCGGCGCCCAGAGAATCGTTGTTGGTAAGGCTACAATGAATCCTCTCGACATTATCATTCCAGAGGGTAAAAAGCCGGTTGATGTGCTGAGAGAGAAGCTAATGGCTTTAATGGAGTTCTTCTCCACGTTTTTCGAAGAAGAGGTTGGAAGCCCAATGGATAAGACTGAATCCGGTGTATTAAGAAAAGCAATACAGAAAGCGTATGAGGAGAGAGGATTTGGAACTCCAGAGTTTGAACCGCCTATAATAGATGATGTAATTGCAAAGCTTGAAGATGTTGCAGAAAATCAGGAAGAGAGAAGTGCTGCAGCGAGACTTAAGTCATCACTGCAGGCTTTCTCGCAGAAATCTGAACTGGGAATGTTTAATGGTAAAACAAATGTAGATATCTACGGTAGAATAGTTTACTTCGACTTCAGCGAGGTTGAAGGAGTCGTGAGAAGTCCTCTCTTACTGCATGCAGTGTTAACGTGGATAGATTCGAGAGTGAGAGGAGAAAGCGGTAGAAAGATCGTTGTGATAGATGAGGCGCACTACTTCATGAGGTACAAGCAGATCAGAGCGTTTTTAGAGAGGAGTGTGAGGCACTCAAGGCATTACAAGGTTGGATATACTCTGATCAGCCAGAGCTTTGAAGAGTTCGTTGGGCATGAGGAGGGAAGAGTTATTCTGACGAATGCCAACATAGTTGTAATTTTTAGGCTCGACTCTATCCCGCAGGAGGTCAAGAAGATACTGAACATCTCCGGTTTTGGAGAAAGATTTGTGAAGGAGGCTGCGCAGGGTAAAACTTCCGGATACTCTTCAGCCCTCATAGCTATTCCAGGCGAAGGAAACTATCACGTTAACGTGCTTGCATCTCCGGGTGAATTGGAGTTTCTGGGAACTGCTGGAAGGGGAGTTTAAAGAGGTGGAACGATGTTAGGATTGCTAAAAAAGCTTAGAAGGAGTAAAAAATTAAATGAGCGTGTACAGGAAAGAAGGGAAGTTAGTTATGAAGAACTCTTAACCAACAAGAAGTACGGTGATCCGCTGTATCTTGGCGTTTATACAGATAATATAAGGGGAGACATACACGTTTCAATAAACTTTCAGGATAGATTCCGTCATGTATTTATCTGCGGTGCTACCGGATCGGGAAAATCCACGCTTCTTGTCAACATGATCGTCCAGGACATGTATGCTGGCCACGGATTATGTTTCATCGATCCAAAAGGCGATGCTATTGAAGAAGTTCTCATGCGAGTGCCAGAGCACAGAATTGACGACGTAATTCTGATTGATCCGGCAAATTACGATAAAGTAGTCGGATTGAACTTCCTTGAATTGCCTAAGAAGAATCTAAGCGATGCTCAGCTGAATGCTATCAAGGAAGTAATAGTTAGTGACCTCGTAGCCTTGATGAAACAGCAGACAAGAATTTGGGGTGAGAGGTTCGGTAGGATTTTTGAAACTTTGATCAGAGCTATACTTGACTTCAATGAGAGAGCGTCAGAGGAGGATCAGCTGACGTTTCTCGATCTCTACGTTCTTCTTACGGATGAAGATATAAGGAACAAGTTTGCAGAATCAGTAAAGGATCCAATTATCAGAGAGTATCTGCTGAAGATAAACGAGATGAAAGAGGATGTGATGGAACCTGTTATCAGGCGTTTGAACGACTGGGTCATGAATAAGGTTGCAAGACAGATTGTAGCTCATAGAAAGAGCTCCTTCGACTTCAGAGAAGCTATCGACTCGGGAAAAATAATCTTGGTGAGAATTCCGAAGGGTGAGGTTGGAGAGGCAATAATGCAGCTCGTAGGCTTAACTGTAATTTCGAAAATATGGGCTGCCGCAAAGTCGAGAGTTGATACACCACCAGAAGAACGAGTTCCATTCTTCTTGTACATTGATGAATTCGCAAACTTCGCGTTTGAAGGTTCAACCTTCGATGAAATTCTATCAGAGGCTAGAGCTTTTAAACTTGGACTGGTCCTAGCTACCCAATATCCGAGCCAGCTCTCCCATGAGATAAGAGAAGCTGTCTACGGAAACTGTGGAACAATCATCACATTTAACCCGCAAAACCCCAACGATGCAAAAACGCTGATAAAGAGGTTTCCGGGCGTTAAGGATGAAGATCTGCTATCTTTGGGCTTGTATACTGTAATGCTACGTTTAATGGTAAGAAACGAGTTATCCGATCCATTTATAATCAGAACTTATCCGCCTACGACTCCAGTTAGAAACAGGAATGAGATAAACAAAGTTATCGAAAGATCCCTTTCACTTTATGGCAGAGAGCGCATCTCGGAAATGGATCTGTCTGCAAGCCTGAGAAGAATTAAGGAGATGAGCAGGTTCTCGCTGAAAGATAGTTTTGTGGATGAAATGATCGAAGTCCTTTACAACCTCGTTATCAAGGGCTTGGAGCTAAATTATAGAAATTTTGCTGAAGAGGCAAGAAGGAGAGCAATAAGTGTCACTGAGCAGCAATATGCAAATCTTTTGGAGATCTTTGACAGAATGGATCTGATAGAACTCAGAAGCGAGCTCGTTAAGGGGAAGTATACAGCCAATCCAAAGCCTGACAAAATCAAATCCTACTTCTGGGATGGTAAGTTCAACACGATTCTTTCTGGTTTAATTGACCATAGAAAGCTTGTTGAGAGGGTTTACGAGTTCTTCACCCAGCTTGGCTTCGTTGTTGAAGTTCCTGTGAGCAGGGATACATATATGCCCGACTTACTGCTGAAATACCCTGCTGCGATGAACTATCAGGAGATGGACAAAGTTTACAGGGAGATGAACAAGAGCGGGGCATGGCAGTTAACGAGAGGGAGAGAAGCTGCTGTTGAGATAGAAACAACAACGCACACCCGTCCTGGACAGCTTTTAACGAAACTAAAAAAGGCGTACAGCTCTGGCAGGGTTGCAATATTTGTTGTAATGGGTTCTGGAACTACCGTAAAAGAGTACACTTCAACTGCGAGGCAAATACTTCAAGTTCTTACCGATATGAGGGGTAGGAGTGGCTTCTACACCACTGACGAGCCGGAGAGAGATCATAGGGGCAGAAAACTCTGGGTAAACAAGCATACTGGCGAGATAGCGTACGAATCAAACGGCATGCTGTTTAACGTTAAAACTAACGAGCTGGAGTGCACGGTTAGAGAGGCTAAGGACAAGGGCTGGACTGTCAAAAAGATGGTTTTCGACCCGTACAAGGAGTTTGGAGACGTTATGCCTGAGCAGGGTAGAGACTTCGTTGTGCTGATCTTCCCGCCAGACGATTTCGACTTTCCCGTTGTGCAGGTAATAAGAGCGGGAACCGGGTTCAAACTGATTCCGGTAAGGAGGAGTGATTCAGAGTTCTGGAGAAGGATAATAAGTGAAGAGACCGCAGGGGGAAGAGAACTCACTCCAGCTTTGGAGTATGCGCTTAAGAAGTACTTGAAGGGCGAAAAGGTTAGTGACAGGAACATAAAAAGAGAGATGAATGAAGATAGGCTGGAAGAGTTGCGTAAGATATTCCAAGATGAAGATGATGACGAATGGTCATGATTAAGCTATCCATTCGCAATATAGAGTTGGCTTATCCGATTCTTCAGCTAACACCAGCTCCTCCTTTGCTTAAACTAAGTGGAGCAGAGGCTGGCTTTCTTCTTGCTCATGTAACGAAGAGTAAGCTGGATAGGGCTTGTATTATTGCCGCGAGTATTGCCCTCAAAAGGGATAGAATAACAGAGTCTACACTTGTTAAGGAAACAACTGAGAAATTAAAAGAGTTTGGTATTACAGATAGGATAGCGGGAATTGCTGTGAGAAGGCTTAAGAAGATGGGAATTCTTAGAGGAGACAAAATCTTACGAGCCTCTAAAGGTAAAGAAAGAACGATCTCGTTTTACGATGATACGCTGTTTTTAGACTACATTTCAAAAAAGATGAAGGGTTTTGTCTGGTTTAAGGGAAATACTTTGATCATAGATAGCGTAGCACTCGCCTATGCATACTTGAAGAGTGAATTAAACCCAACTCTTAGGGCTGCGAGGCTCTTTGCCAATGAACTCAGCAGGCAGTTCGTACCAAAGAGTGTTATAAAGAAAAGGCATGCAAACTTACTTTCAAAGTTTATGACCATGGATGTTGAAGTTTGCAATGATTGCCTTAGCGGAGAGGAAGAGATTGCTGTGCGAAGCTGTGAAGTAGTTCCAGCTATTCACAGATTGCTCTCAACAAAAACTGGGAGAGCCGAGGTTAAGCTTCTAAGGCGAAATCGCTGTAAGTATTCTTCGGACAAAGTGAAGGAAAAGGTTACAGCAAGAGATGCTCAGAAAAATCTACCTAAAACGGTAAAAAGGGTATCAATTATCGACCCAGAGCTACTCAGCGTCGCGGATTTTCCTTCAGGTTCTTTCGTTGCTGGTAAACTTTGCGGACTCGCAGTCAGTCATGCCTTGAATAGATTGAGAGAGAAAGATGTTATTGTTGCAGATGTTATACTTCAAGCAGCCTACAACATTAGTAAGGATGAATTTGTGATATCGTTAAGAGATGCTGCAAAGTTTGCGATAGACGCTTTCCAGAATAACAATTGAATTTTTGGACAGATAACAGATATTTGATAAGCAGTTTGATTTGCTTTTAGTTATATTAAAATTTAAAAAAAGTTTTAAAATTCCGCTTATTCAGAACGAGCGTTCTAGGGATCTAATAATTGAAAAAGGAGAGCCACGGGCGGGATTTGAACCCGCGACCTTTGCCTTACCAAGGCAACGCTCTACCTGCTGAGCTACCGTGGCAGCAGTAATTACCTTAAGCAGTTGCTATTAAAATTTTATGCTAAAGAGCATATGCAAAAGTGTCTTTTCATCATGCGGAAAATGAAGGGCTTCGTAATTCTTTCCATTAATTAACCCACTATCCCACTTAGAATAACAGAGCCAAGACTATAGTAGACGTTCATTTAATTCCAGCCAATCAAAAGCATTTTAAACTTTAAAAACTATATCCCTAGATGAGCAACACAAAATTGATTGTAGGCATCATTATAGGAATATTAATCGGTTTTGCCATATTCTGGACATCCGGATTTTTCCGAACAGAGCCATACTATATGCCACATTATATGCGAGAGTATCCTCACAACCAGCATTTCGACACTTATCCTGAATACAACTTATCAAACGGAGCCAGGATATATTACACAGGAGTAAACGAGAAGGGTGAACCCATACCTTTCGAGCTCGGCCCTCCTTGGCTCTATATGCATGGAGGCAGCTGTGTTAACTGCCATGGTGAGAGAGGAGAGGGTGGAGTAGTGGTAATGCATTGTGGAAAAGTCGCACCCAAGATAACGTACAAGGCGTTAACTGAAGGAGAACACGAAGGGCACATGTATACTGAAGAGGATATAAAAAGGGCGATAAGAGAGGGTATAGAACCAGATGGTGAAGAGCTGGATCCATGCATGCCGAGATGGAAGATGTCGGATGAAGATCTGAATGATCTCGTAGAATTCCTGAAAACGCTATAGGCGAGTAACCTTCAAAAGTTTAACAATAGATCAGATTGGAGCCTCAACTTTGTCTGCCATTTCTTTTTTATCCAGAACAGACAACTTTAAAATACTCCTGTTACAGACCATTTCCGAATGAACGTTGATGAACTCAAAGAATTCATCTCAAGCTATGCGGTAAATATCTTGAAAGAAAACGGAATTGAGAAACTCTTCCCTCCACAGGAAGAGGCCGTAAAAAAGGGATTATTCTCGAGAAAAAACATGGTCATTGCCGTGCCAACGGCCAGTGGAAAAACGCTTATTGCAGAACTTGCAATGGTTAAAGACGTTATTGAAGGAGGCAAATGTCTCTACACCGCCCCGCTGCGGGCTCTTGCATCTGAAAAATACGAAGAGTTCAGAAAGTGGGAAAAAATTGGGATAAAAATTGGAATATCGATTGGCGATTTTGAATCCACTGATGAGTGGCTTGGGGAGAAAGATATTATCGTTACAACGAGCGAAAAGGCTGACTCCCTCATAAGAAATGGTGCCAGATGGATTAAAGACATCACCTGTCTCGTTGTTGATGAAGTACACCTCCTCGATTCGGCAAAGCGTGGGGCTGTTCTTGAAGTCCTCATCACAAAGCTGAGGAGGTTAAATCCAAAACTAAGGGTGCTTGCCCTCTCCGCCACAATTCCAAATGCTGATGAGATAGCAGACTGGTTGAACGCTGAGCTGCTTGCAAGTGAGTGGCGACCCACGCCGCTCTATGAGGGCATATACTACAGGGGAAAGCTTGAACTGTATAAGGATGGAATGTTTGTCGAAGAAAAGACCATTGGAAAAGGTGATCCAGTTGCTGCATTAACCTTCGACTGCCTCAAAGAGGATGGAAAGGTTCTAGTTTTTGACTCCACGAGAAGAAATGCTGAAAGTACTGCCCAGAAACTTACCCGTATAACATACAGCTTCGTTGAATCCAACGAAGATATCGCAAGAGCAATTCTTGAAGAGAATGAAGGAGATATGAGTCAGAAGCTTGCGGACTGTGTTAGATTGGGTGTTGCTTTCCATCATGCAGGGTTGCTCAATTCTCAGCGCAAAATTGTGGAGGATGCTTTCAAAGAAGGGAGAATCAAGGTTGTTGTTGCCACTCCAACGCTTGCTGCGGGTGTAAACTTGCCAGCAAGAAGGGTGATAATAAAAAGCTATCGACGCTTTGAACCGGGATACGGCAGCGTACCAATAAAAGTCCTTGAATACAAGCAAATGGCCGGTAGAGCTGGCAGACCCGGACTCGATGATAGAGGTGAAGCAGTTTTAATAGCCAAAAGCAAAGCAGAGAAGGAGAAAATTATGGAGAGGTACTTTTTTGGTGATCTTGAGAAAATCACCTCAAAGCTTGGAGCCGAAAATCATCTGAGATTCCACAGTCTCTCCCTTGTCGCTGAAGGTTATGCAAAAACGATTAAAGAACTTGAGGACTTCTTCTCGCAGACGTTCTTCTTTTACCAGAATGACGTTTCCGCTTCATATGAGCTTGAGAGAATTATCCTCCAGCTCGAAAAATGGGAAATGGTTGTTGCCGATGATGTTATCGCCGCCACAGAGCTTGGTGAGCTTGTCTCGAAGCTATATATCGACCCGTTAAGCGGTTTTATCTTCTACGATGTATTGAGAAGGGAAGACAACCTTACAGAAATCGCTGCTTTGCACTTGATATGCAGAACACCGGACATGGAAAACCTGTACATACGCAAGGCAGACGATTGGATTGAAGAAGAAGCCATAGCGTTCAAAGATGATCTGACATACTATCCATCGGTATACTCTGCAGAATACGACTGGTTCCTGTCTGAAATGAAAACTGCACTTTGCATTCACGAGTGGATAAACGAAGTTGACGAGGACATAATCTGTGATAAATATGGAATTGCCCCTGGGGATTTGAGAAGGATACTGGAAACGGCTGAATGGCTTGCTCACTCTCTATCAAGAATTGCTAACTTTGTTGATCACCCGCAGAAAAGTTTCTTTGCAAATCTTGAACGAAGAATAAAATACGGTGTCAAAGAGGAGCTGGTTGAGCTTGTAGAACTCAGAGGTATTGGTAGAGCTAGAGCAAGAAAGCTATACGATGCAGGAATTAAGAACAGAGAAGACATAATAAAGAATAAAGACAAACTCCCGATCCTTATCGGTAAGAAAGTTGCCGAGAATGTTTTGAATCAACTGGAAGGAACAGAATGACCACACATACCTGCAACGCTGGAAGGGAATAACACTAAATAAACTCACTTACAAAAAGAAATCTGTGAATGTGGTTGTTGTCGGTCCAGCCGGGAGTGGAAAGAGCACGTTTGTAAAGGCGTTTCTTGAATATCTTCGCTCTAAAGACTATGACGCAAAAGCAGTAAACCTCGATCCAGCATCGGACCCAATATACGAAGCGAATGCTGATATCAGAGAATTTGTAAGGGCTGAAGAAGTTATGAAGATGTTCAGACTCGGGATAAATGGTGCCCTCATGAAATCAATGGATCTTGCTGCAGAGCACGTTCCCGAACTCATATTAAAGGGAGACTTCGTGCTTTATGACACTCCCGGACAGATGGAGCTTTTTCTGTATTCTAAAGCCGGAATAAAAATGATCGAAGATATCGCATCAACACCAACTGCAGGCGTCTTTATTGTTGATTCTGAAGTAGCATCAACACCTGAAAACTTCGTTTCGATTCTTGCACAGTGTGCAATCGTATCACTCAGGACTTCAATACCGACACTAACCGTTTTCAACAAGTGTGACATTGCCGATATCGAATTCAGCGTTGGAGAGCTAAAAGATCAACTAGTCAGAAAAGAGGGAGTCTTGGCAGAACTCATGGAGAACCTGCTTGTCTTTATAGAATACACAACCATCCCCTACCGACTCATAAAAATATCTGCCAAAAAACGAGAAGGGCTCGATGAGGTCTTCTCTGCTTTAAACGAGCTTTTCTGCGCATGTGGAGATATCAGCTAACCATATAATGGCAAACTAAAAAATAGAAACCATTGGAGTGATGATATACAGCAAGCTATTCTAACTTCTCAAACTCATCCTTGCTTGCTCCACAAACGGGACAAACCCAGTCTTCAGGCAGATCTTCCCACTTCGTTCCAGGAGGGACATCGCTTTCTGGGTCGCCTTCGTCTTCATCATATACATATCCACATACAGTACATTGGTACTTCATCAAATTATAATGATTCCTTAAACTAAATAACCTTTGTTGTCTAATGCAAAAAATAATCAAAACAGCATCACATGACTCCTTCAGGCGTTCTTTTCCTCCAGTTTAAAGCTCAGAACTTCAAGTACTCCTGAAGATCCTTCCCATCTTTTCCTCGTCTCTTCCACGACAATCCTCTTTTTATATAGCGGGGCATCGAGTACCAGGGTCTCGAATTCCCCACCCTCCCCCGCTAAGTGCACACCATACTTTTCATTAAGAACCTCCAGATCATTCAACGCGTCTCTGTCAATTTTTCTTCCAAGCCAGTTTTCGTCCATCCCCATTGCTGCGACCTTCACGATTATGGTATCGAATTTCTCAATTACTTCCTCCATTATCTCCTTTGGATCTCTGTGCCAGATCGGGGCAACCATTTTTATGCCAAGCCTGTCGCAAATCTTCTGGAATCGACTGCGCTGATATTCAGACTCGATTCCTCCAATGACTATTCCGTCAATATCAAGGACTTCAAGAGCCTTTGCGAGGTCATCTACTTCCTTTTCCTCCTCTCCGGCCGATGGAACTTTATAAATTGGAAGTTGTAGGCAGGAAGCTATTGCGTCGAGCAGATGAAGGTTTGGTGTGTGGAACATGTATGACTCTGGATTCTCCGGAATTACTCCAACAAGACAAACTATCTCATGTTCCTCTGCTGCTTTATGCAGCGATAGCATTGAATCCTTTCCGCCGGAAATAAGGGCTGCCAGCCTCATATTTTGAAAAACCTCACTTTCGTTCCAACACCTTTCTTTACAGCCAGCTCATATACAACGCTTGCGGTAGCAATATCCTGTATTGCAAGACCTGTCGAGTCGAAAATAGTTATCTCGTCATCGCTTTCCCTTCCTGGCTTTTTACCGACTATTACCTCACCAAGAGTTGCGTGGATGTCGCTGGGCTTCAAAACTCCCTTTGAGATTGGTACATTAACCTCTCCACTGTGTGTGGCCTGCTCCATATCATCAACAACAACCTTTGCAGACAGCAAAATCGAGTCCTCGAGCTCCTGCTTTCCTGGCGCATCAGCCCCAATTGCATTTATGTGTGTTCCCGGCTGTATCCATTCTTTCATCACAACCGGCTTTCTTGAAGGGGTCGTGGTTGTAAGGATGTCACAGTCGCATGCCTTTTCAGTACTGGTTGCAACCGCCTCAATACCCATTTCTTTACAGAATTCAACGAATTTTTCAGCATTGTTTTCAGAGATGTCGTAAGCCTTGACTTCTTCAATATCAAAAACTTCTTTCAGAGCGAGGATTTGAGTATAAGCCTGTCTACCACAGCCTATGAATCCGAAGACCTTACTGTCTTTTCTTGCGAGATATTTGGCTGCAATACCACCTGCTGCTCCTGTTCTCATGCTTGTGATATGGGTTGCATCCATTACTGCAAGAGGGAAACCTGTTTCGGGATCGTTGTATATCAGAAGAGCCATAACTGTTGGCAACCCCTTCTTCGGGTTTTCTGGATGAGAATTCACCCATTTAATACCCGCATGACCTTCCATGTGTGCGGGCATTGCTCTCAAATCACCCTTCTCAAAAGTGAGGTAAACCTTAGGTGGCATCTGCACAGCATTTTTTCCGTGCATCTCAAATGCATGTTCTACAGCTTCCATCACGTCCTTCATTGTTAGAAGTCCCTCAATCTCTTCCTGAGTCAGAACGATTGTATCCATGTAATATAATTACGGGCACTAGATTAAAAAATATTTGCATCAAACCGTTCTTGTCGCGAAATCCTAACTAATAATCATTAAAATTCGAAAATATAAAATTAAATAAATTGTTTAAGCCGTCATATTAAAAAGGAGAAAGGAGAATTTGGCCAGATAAGAAATTTGCTAAACAATATTTCCAACCATTCCGGAAGTTTACCCATCTAATCTAGTTATGGTTAACTCGTAAGGAAACTTATTCCCATACTACCATAATGTCCCACTTGGGTTGCAAGTTAAAATGCCTCCAAGTTCCATACACCCAATTTTAAAAAGAGAACTAAGAGAACCCACAAATATGGAATTGAGAATATCACAGTAGAGATTTGACTATATACAACGAACGTAAAAAATTGAAAGAGTCCAATGAGGTCTTAATCAAAAACTAGAACACCCCGATTCAACTGAGGAGTATATCAGTTACTACACGTGAAAGATTTGATTACAGAAGAAAGGAATATTTAGAAAAAGTAGCCCAAACTAACTCCGACAAAACTTTAAATACAACGATACGCCCTAAAACTGCATAATAGTATAAATGCAGTAATGAAGACAAGTAAACTAGAGGAGTGACGATGGTACAAAAGGAAGTATATAGAAAAATGATTGAAAAAGCAAAAAGTTACCCTTTTGATGTACCAAACTATTCATATGTTTTTATAAATGGAGAGATACTTAAGCTTGTAAAATTTGAACCTACATCTTCGTTAATGGACAGTATCGTACAAGTAAATGGTGTGAAGCAAAGACTTGAAAAATATTTGTACTCAAAAAAAATTGATTTAACCCACGACCTCCCAGACCGTTTTCCAGTTCTTGCCTATGGATCGAACGCATCATTCATGCAATTAAGGGAGAAGTTCTCAAATTTTAATGATGACGTTATAATACCCGTCATAAAAGCTCACTTATTCGATTTTGATGTTGTTTATTCTGCCCATTTTTCCCCATATGGTTCGATACCTGCTACCCTACAGTACTCTCCAAAGACAGTAGTTGAAATCTTTGTTACTTATCTAACAGAATCGCAACTCACCCACATGCATGAAACAGAAAGTCTGGGAATTAACTATGGTTTTGGAAAGTTGTCCAACATTAAACTAGTCTTAGAAAACAGTATAACCTTACATGAAATACTTACTTATTTGAGTTTGCATGGTTGCTTATTTATAAATAATACATATATAGCCTTGTCTGCGGTAAATGCCAGAAATAGAATTTTCCCCTCTATGGATGAAGTTGAAGTGTTAACTTTGGTTAAGAATATCATAAACAAAGATAAAGACTTAGACACTTTTATCCTAGAAAATATTAAAAACCCTGAAATAAAAGAAGAAAGAATTAAGTACCTGAAGAGAATGTCGAGGGGGTTTTCTTACAAGCAATGGGTTAACTTAAGGTGAGAACCCATGAATAGTTTTTACGTACTACCCACCAAAGATCGAAGTGATGCTAGAGATGATTATATAATATGCATCAACTCATCCGTTAAAAAAAGACTGCGCTTAGGCAAATTTGCAGTAGTTGAATATTATCATCCCAACATTGGTAGAAAGCTAAAGGCGCCTTGCCGGGTTGCTGTTGATGAAACTCTACACGATAACCAGATAAGAATTGATCAGACTTTAAGAAACGCTATAGGAATACCTTTCAACTATGATAGAAACAAAACCACTGTTGAAATATATCCACTACATTTGTCCTGGTTTCAACGTTTACTAGACATTATTTCCTATATACTCGGGAGAAGATATCTATTCTTTCGTGTTTGTAAGGCCGACATTCCCGATATGGAGAAAAATCTATGCAGGATTCCACTTGATGCTTTTAAGCTATTGGGTTGTGAGGTTGGTGACAAAGTAGTATGTGAGAGCATCGTTTTAGAAGGAAACTCCCATAAACTAAAAGTGCATGGAATAAAGGCCTACGAATCTTCTGATGAAATGATCAAGAGAAGAGAAAAATTGGAAGAAGCAAATGCTTCAGCTCGTTATCCCTCTGCCGAGAAGTTATTGAATGTCTCTCCCGATATCCCCCGCATATTTCTTGACGCACACATTAGGGAAATTCTACAAGTAGACTCCCTTGACCCTATTCGTGTACGACGTGATTTATCCGACTTATTTTTCAAACAGGTAAGAGAATTTGGTATTATTTTCCTCTTGTCCGTACTTGCGGCTGCACAGATTCTTCCAGACGAAATTCGCCAGCAAGTGTTAATCCCAATGGTGATGGCTTCATTGGCGCTTGCAGTCTTTCTAATATTGATAAATATACGAGCAAAGATAAAATAGCTAAAAGCAATGGTTAAAATGGCTTATTTCCCGAACAATAGGTAGTATTTTGATTCAATATAATCTGCCTAATTATTTCCTAACTTAAACTAATTTGATAAACAAATTAGATTAAAATTAATCCTTTGCTGGCTTTTGAGCCTTCAAACCCTTAAACCTTTTACCGATGAAGTACACTTCAGCACTCCTTTTCCTCGACGCAGGAGGAGAATGGAACTTCTTGAAGTAGAAATACCGTTTGAACTCATTGTAAACGTTCTGAATTTCCTCTCCCTGAAACATCTTTACAACAAAATTTCCACCAGGCTTAAGCACCTGCTTTGCAATATTGAAAGCTGCTCTTGCAAGATCCATGGAGAGCAGATGGTCAATCGTCCAATTTCCAGTAATCTTTGGAGAAGCATCACATATAACAGCATCGTATTCCGGCCTGACTTCCTTGATTTTTTCAAGGGTTTCCTCTTTGGTGATATCTCCACGGATAAAAACAACTCCCTCAATGGGTGGCATCGATTTTATATCTACCGCAACAACTACCTCTGCCCCAAGTTCTACAGCAACCTGACTCCACCCTCCAGGAGATGCTCCTAAATCAAGCACAGCATAGCCATTTTTAATTAATCCAAACGTCCTGTTCATCTGAAGCAATTTGAAGGCAGCTCT
>Ga0182240_100132_pt1 | contig 33321 bp, 24 predicted proteins | sample hydfrates4_PW_90_FD_145594 | JGI IMG/M metagenome (GOLD analysis project Ga0182240, IMG submission 145594) | Subsurface microbial communities from deep shales in Texas, USA - hydraulic fracturing test 4_PW_90 | ecosystem: Environmental > Aquatic > Deep subsurface > Shale gas/oil reservoir >...
ATTTAGAGTTTGGAACTGGTGGTTTAAGGGGTATAATGGGTGTTGGAACCAACAGAATGAATGTATACACCGTAGCCCGAGCAACTCAGGGATTCGCTAATTATTTAAAAAAATATAAAGATTTTCCTAGTGTTGTTATTGCTTACGATACAAGGATGAACTCCGACTTATTTGCAAAGGTTGCTGCTCGAGTGTTGGCTGCTAATAACGTTAATGTACATATTTTTGATCAAGTTGCTCCTACACCGTTACTTTCCTTCACCGTAAGAAAATTAAAAGCAGATGGAGGAATAATCATAACCGCGAGCCATAATCCACCAGAATACAACGGTTACAAAGTTTACACATCCGATGGCACTCAAGCGGTTCCCCAATATGCTAATGAAATTACTTCAGAAATTGAGAAGTTAGATTATTTCAAAGATATCAAGTTGATGAGCTTCGAAGAAGCTATTAATTCTGAAAAAATAAATATACTTAACGAATCCATTTTCAACGATTATTTAGATGAAATTGAGGGATATATTAGGTCATTAAATCCAAAGATGGATAAAAAGCCCGTAATAGTATATACGCCATTGTATGGAGCGGCTTTGAAATTAGTTGAAGGCATTTTGAATAGGTTAGGTTTTGAATTTAGTTTAGTTGAAGAACAAGCAAAAATTGATCATTCCTTTTCAACTTTAAAGGTTCCTAATCCCGAAGAAAAAGAAGCGTTTGAATTGGCTTTGAAAAAAGCAAAAGAAAAAGATGCCGATCTTGTTTTGGCGACGGATCCTGACGGAGACAGAATAGGAGTGTTTGAAAAGTACAAAGGCGATTATGTATCTTTTACAGGAAATCAAGTTGGAGTGATGTTGTCTCATTATTTGTTAAGCAAATTTAAGGAATTTTCTTCCTTAAAACCTGATGATTACATTGTAAAGACTATCGTTACTACTGATATGGTTAAACCCATCGCTCAAGAGTTCAATGTAAAAGTTGAAGAAACATTGACAGGATTCAAATATATAGGAGAAAAAATTGAAAAATATATGGGAAGTGGAAGGAAATTTATATTTGGATTTGAGGAAAGTTATGGATATTTGGCGAATGATCATGTGAGGGATAAAGATGCCATAATCGCTGTTGCATTAATTTCTGTTATGAGTTCTGAATTACTTTCCAAGATGAAAACACTCACCGAATATTTGAAGGATCTAAAAGAAAGATATGGCTATTACGACGAAAAACTTCTTTCTTTTACCTTTGAAGGGTTTGAAGGGACTCAAAAAATAAAACGTATAATGACCAAGATGAGGAAAAACCCTCCTATAAAAATTGGTGATTTTAACTTGAAGGAAACTTTAGATTATCTTAATGGGATAGAGGGATTCCCGAAATCCGATGTAGTGGAATTGAGATATTCAAACGTTAAAATAATAGCAAGACCTTCAGGAACAGAGCCAAAGATTAAATTTTATATTATGGTAAAATCAGCTTCTGAAAATGAATCCGGTAAATTAATAAAAGATGCTGAGCAGGCTATCTCAGAAATTGTAAATGTATAATATACTAAATAAAGGTGAGTGAAAATGCGGTTTCATAACGTTTTGTTTTCAGATAAAGGGAATTTTGTAGAAATCAATGATATTTCATACTTGGATGCTAGCACCATAAAAATTAATGACATTCTTCCACCCTCTATTTTGAAAAAAAGTTCTGATCATTTCGTGGGATATTTTCTGGTGGAAGAAGATAATAATGATTTATCAGGTATAAGAAGATATTTAAATATAAGCGAGCGAAAAGGAAAATATCTTAAATTAAGTTATTGTGATGACATTTCCAACAACGTTAGAGAGATTCATGGTGATTATGTTGATCTTGTCTCTAAATATGTAGGGTTAAGGAGGGTAATTTCTTCTTTCAATGATTTGATTTTAGAAAACGATATAAATAATAATTTTAGTTATTGGCTAGAAAAGACAGTTGAAAATGTCCCTTTTGATATTAAAGAGTTGATCGCTCAAAGAATTACAAAACTTGTTAATTTGTATTTGATAAAAATCTATGAAGGAATTTATAAAAAGAACATAGATCTGTTAAAAAAATTTGAATCGGAAATCGCATTCAAAATTTTAGAGGCTCAATTAGTACAGAAGACGTATTAGGAGGAATTTTCGTGAAATGGGTCGCAGCAAAGGTAATGTATGATGGTACAAACTTTTATGGTTATCAGAGTCAGCCGACATTTCGTACCGTTCAAGATGAGTTTGAAAGAGCACTAAAAATTATTTTTAAAAAAGAAATTCCATCTTATGCGTGTGGAAGAACAGATACAGGAGTACATGCGATGGGTCAAGTTATTTCATTTAAGGTAGAGAACGAAAATATGACCGAAAAAAATATAAAAGATGCTTTGAATGCTATTTTACCAGAAGATGTATATGTAAAGGAAGTCAAAGAAGTAAAAGAAGGGTTTAATCCAAGGGCTGAGGCAAAAAAAAGAATATATCACTATTTTATTTATACAAATGAAGATCCAAATATATTTTTAAGAAACAGAGTGTGGTGGGTTCCCCTCACATTAAATTTAGAAAAGATGAGGCAAGCATCAAGATATTTTGAAGGTGAGCATGACTTCACCAGCTTTAAAACGGGAAACGATGAAAGGAATCCTATAAGAACTATTTACAGGGTAAGAATAATAGAGTTAAGAAAAGATATAATTTTGATAAGAGTTGAAGGAAAGTCTTTTTTAAGAAGAATGGTTAGAAATATTGTTGGTGCATTGGTAAAGGTGGGTACAGATGTATGGGAAGTGGAAAAAATAGAGGAAATTCTGGAAGCAAAAAAAAGAGCATTGGCTCCTGCATCAGCTCCCCCTCAAGGGTTATATTTTTATTCAGCTTTATTCTAATAAGCGTTTTAACTTTAGCAAAAGTGGAAATAGGCTTAGTTTATAGTGGCCCGTCGAAATATTTCGACGAGGTTTTATTAAATCTCTACAAATATGCGGATATCTCCGTCCCTCCTGGTGAAAACTCCCAAATTATGGAAATAGATTATATTAACAATCTATTCTATATAAAGTATAAAAATAAAACCGTTTCAACTTCGTTGGAAAAGTTAGATAGTACTATTCATGAAATACTTAATGAACTTCCTAGGAGTGTCTTTGTTATTGCAGAAAATTCTTTTATTGTTACAGATGAGGGAACCAAAACATCTAAATTTCTAAGTTGGAATGAAAATATGAATGTACTTCTAGATGTGAATGGTTTTATTTTTGAGCATCAATTTTCTCCACCCATTGGTGAGATGATTACAAGAGTACCTTCAAAATGGATAGAGCTAGAGATTACGGGAGATAGTAGAGAAGCTACTTTAAACAATCTAAAAATAAAAACACCAATTACAATAAATGTACCACCTTCAAAACTTACTTTAACAAATGGATTGAAAAAAATAGAAATAGACTTAACAAATTATGAAAGTGAAAAATACACATTAGATCTTGAAAAACAACAAATATATGAAAAAGTTGAAACTAATATAGATAAAGTATTTGAAATTGAAAGTGGAGTTTTCTTCTACGGCGAGCCGTTATCTATTTGGCTACCGAAAAAAGGAGACCCTGTCATTACCAAGTCCAAGTTTTATTGTGATTATGGTGATATAGAAGAAAAAAGTAAGACATTCTATATAGATGGAGAAATTGTTTTTGCCTACGAAAAAGATAATACAGTTTACTTGCTTTCTAGTTCAGGACAATTTGTCACTTTAGGCAAAAAAAATATAAATCGAGATTTTGAAAGAGCTCCTTTATCCATTTTGGTAACAGATGAATATATCCAGATAAAAACTTTCAAAATGGAAAGTTATAGGATTGATTTTGCTGGAGGAATATTTAAAGAAGGAAATGTTTACAATATGTTTTTAGAATTACCTTCTTACCAACCTCAAAAGGAATACGATTGTGGTAAGTTCGATATCGAAATTGCGAAAAACGAAGTTATAATCTATTCTAATGAAGACGAGTGAATGACTAAAGAGGGAAGTTCAGTAAAAAACCCTCAATACTTCCTTTGTAAATAATCTCACCCTTATCCAAAAAAACAATCTTTTCAGCGATGTCAGAAAACAAGGAGAGATTTCTTGTTGAAATAATCAATGATCGATCTTCTTTTATATCGAAAAGAAAATCCTTAATATCTTTATGCATGAAATCGTCCAAATGGTCTAGAATAGAATCAAATATAAATACTTGGGGGTTTCTAGCTAAACTTAGAAAAATTATAAAAGAAATCTTATCTCCAATAGTCCAATTTTCAAAATTCTCATAACTTTTTAATGAAGAATGATTAGAAAAAATATGTGCAATATTGAGCTTTTCAAGAAGCATATATTGTTCTTGAGAAATGTCGGAAGGTTTTATTCTTAAAGCGAGGTTGAAGACTTCGCTTAAAGTTAAGAAATTGATATTATCGACAAAAGTAGGTTCAGAATAAGCAATTGTGGATCGCAAATATCTTTTTTCAATGCTATTAACATCCTCACCTAAAAATAAAACCTGTCCAGTGGTTTGGATACCTTTAAAAAGTTCCTCATTTAATGCTACCATAGACCTTGCTAACAAAGATTTACCTGCATTCCTAGGTCCATAAATCAAAAGGATTTCATTTTTCGATATTTCTAAATTAATATTCTTCAATAATTTTAGATTGTTGATGTATACAGATAGATCTTTAATTTCGATAATTTTATTTTTATCCATTCTAATCTAACGTTTTGTACTTTTCTTATTATTAAAAAAATAATCTTCTTTGGCTAACGCTAACTTTCTAATACTTTCTTCGTCGTTAGCATTTTTTAGAGATCTAATAAAATCAATTTGAGAAGAGTATTTGAATTTGAAAGAATCATCTTCACGATAAGTACTTTGATTTTTCTCGTACACCGCAATTCGCCGCCTTTCTTCACTTAATCTTTAAATTGGTGGCTTACAAACATTATGATACTCTCTTCTTTATACAAAAAAGCTAAATTTCATTACAATTCTTTTATAAAACAGTGAAAATCACGTGTTTAAGGAAAAAAGAAAGGCCCCCTAAAATCAGGAGCCTCAATGAAAATTGTTTATAATGAAAGAGGTTCTAAAGTTCTTTTTAGGGATCCGTGGAGAAATGATATTATTACTCCATAATTTACAATGGGAATGCCTAATCTATTTATCGCATTTATTCTTCTCATCATCATTCTTCTTGTAAGAGTACATCCTCCACAATGTACCACTAATTTTACGTTCTTTACATCTTCTATGTCAGGGAATTCCTTGCCGGCAATAAATTTAAAATTCAAGGATTTTTGAGTATATTTTTCGAGCCATTTTGGAATTTTGACTCTTCCAATATCTTCACTTAACGGACGATGAGAACAACCTTCCATTATAAGAACAGTGTCGCCATTTTCCAAATTATTAACCACGTCCAAGTCCTTAGTTAAAATACTGATATCCCCCTTATGACGAGCTTCTAATATTGAAAATGTAGTTAGGTTTATATCTTCAGGCACTAACTCAGCAACCCTTCCAATAGCTTGAGAATCTGTGATTACCAACCTTGGTTTTTCTTTCAATTTACTAATTATTTCACTTACTCCCTCAACAGATGTCACAATTGGGAAAGCCTTTCTATCTATTGCTTCTCTTATAGTTGCCACCTGTGGCATTATCAATCGACCTTTTGGTGCTCCAGTGTCTACCGGAACCACTAGTAAGACTATATCGTTACTTTTAATAAATTTTGGAAGCATGGGAATTTCTTCTTCTTTTGGTTTTAACTCAGTCAAAGCTTCTTTTACTCTTTCTATATTGATTTTTTCTTTGCAAGAAACTTCTAAAACTGGTTTTTTGAAAGAATTAATATATAATTGTTTTAAGTTAGAAATGTTGTTAAGTTGATCTATCTTGTTCAATATGATTATAAATGGGATATGCATCTTTTCAAAAAGATTGCAGATGAAGTGTTCAAATTCGTTTGGTTCAGAATCAACTACTAAAACTCCTATATCAGCTTTGTAAAAAGCTCGTTTAGCCCTTTCAATTCTTTTTTCCCCGAGTTCACCTTCATCGTCTATTCCGGGGGTATCAATTAAAGTAACGGGCCCAATTGGTTGTAACTCCATGCTTTTATAGACTGGATCGGTAGTTGTTCCGGCAACGTTGGAAACAAGAGCTATTTCTTGGTTCACTATTGCGTTTATCAAAGAAGATTTTCCAACGTTTCTTCTTCCTGCTATAGCTATGTAGGTCCTATAACCGGATGTTGCAGGCATTCTTTTTCTCCTCCATTCGTTTTTGGGTTATTTTGGAAGGTGAGAAGCCTAATTGTTTGATTTTCTCATACGTTTCATAAAACTCTACTTTTATCTTATTATCATAGATGTTGTAATTTTTTCTATATACCTCTGGAGTTATGTTAACCATGATAACGTTACATCCTGCATAAAAACCTTGGTATTGTAAATCTGGAGAAATTGTTCCTAATGCGGTAGTGGTAGGTATTTGCGCCTTTGGAATACAAAACCTTGTAGCACAGTAAGCGTTTAAAGTTAATTCACCACTTCCACGAGGATGATCTTTTAACGGAGTGTTTTCAGTTGGGATAAAAGGACCCATACCTATCATCCTAAGATTTTCGTTTCTCATAAAAAGAATATCTTCTGCTATGTCTTCTAACGTTTGTCCCGGTAAACCTATAATATTACCCGAACCTGTCACATAACCCAGGGTATTCATGTACCTTAAGAGTTCTATTCTATTATCATAGCTTTTTTCAGGATGAATATTTTTAAAAATTTTTTTGTTGATAGTTTCATGTTTTAGAAGCACTCTTACTGCGCCAGCTTTTCTGAATTTTCTATACGACGAAAAGCTTCTTTCCCCAATGGATAAAGATACTGGTAAACTTGTTTTTTTTCTTATTTCTCTAATGAGGTAGATTAAATCATCATCTGTGTATTTATCATCTTCACCACTTTGAAGAATGATCGTATCTAAACCAAGTATCGCTGCCTGATTTGCCACTTCAATTATTTCATCGGGAGTCATCCGGTACCTTTGTATAATTGGATTCTTAGCTCTCAATCCACAGTAGTAACAGTTTTTCTTACAATAATTTGAAAACTCGATAACTCCTTTAATGTTTATATAATCTCCTGTATACTCTTTTCTGATCAGATTTGCAACCTTGAAAAGTTCTTCTCGATCTTTATCATGTTTATTTAAAGACAAGATTTGGATGATGTGTTCTTTTTCAATGGTTTCATTAGATATAAAATAATTCACAATATTCTTAACTTTTTCAGAAAAATTAGTGTAATCAGCCCACTGGGATGGGGAATGTGGAACTTTACTCTGTAACTTTTTTAAAATCTCGTGATTTTGTAATTTCATATAATACATCCCTTTGCATCAAAAGTATAGATCTCTTTTTCCAGCCTTAACAAGATATATTCTTTCCAATAATTTCTCTTTAATGGGCCCATCATCCATATTTTTTAATTCTTCTTTGATCCTTTTTTCGATAGATATTCTGGTATTTTCCAGTGCGTAATCTTGTGCATATTCTAATAGAGTTAAAATAGCGTTGGGAGTACAAAACCTTTTCACAAATCCAGGTATTGCAAACTCCATGAAATGCTCACCAGTTCTCCCCATACGATAGCATGCGGTACAAAATGAAGGAAGATAACCTTCGATCGCTAATTCATTTATTACAGCGTCTAAACTCCTTTGGTCACCTAAGGTGAATTGGCTTTTTCTATAGGCTTCTTGGTCTTCTGTTGAATATGCTCCAATCCCAATGTTAGAACCAGCATCGATTTGTGAAACTCCTAACTTTAATATCTCGTTTCTTATATGGGAAGGTTCCCTTGCTGTTAAAATTAAACCAGTATAGGGTACAGCCAACCTTAAAATTGCCACTATCTTTTTGAATTCATTATCATTAACAAGGTAGGGAGGTTGCTCAGATAAAGGGGTATTTAAGGCTGGTTCCATTCGTGGAAAGGAAATTGTATGTGGACCAAATCCAAAGCGTTCTTCCAAATGTATGGTGTGAGATATAAGTCCCATAACCTCAAATTTATAATCGTAAAGTCCAAATAAGGCACCGATCCCAACGTCGTCCATACCTGCAGCTATTGCTCTGTCTAATCCGTATAGTCTCCATATATAACTTGATTTTGGCCCCTTTGGATGAACTTTCTTATATGTTTCATAATGATAAGTTTCTTGAAAAATTTGAAACGTTCCTATACCTACTTCTTTTATTTTTTTGTAATCATCAATTGTCTGAGGGGCAGCATTAATATTCACCCTTCTGATCTCACCGTTTCTGTTTTTAGTTTTGTATACAGTTTCTACGGTTTTAGCGATGAAATCCGCATCGTAGTCAGGATGTTCGCCATATACTAATATCAATCTTTTGTGACCTTTGTTTTCAAGGGCTCTTACTTCTTTCTCTAATTGTTCAAAACTAAGGGTATTTCTAAAAATTTCGCTGTTACTTGATCTAAAACCACAGTATTCACAATTGTTTATGCATTTGTTTCCAATATAAAGAGGGGCAAATAACACTATTCTATTCCCATATATGTTCTTTTTTAATGTTCTTGCTCCTTCAAAAATCTCTTCTAACGTTTCATCATCTTCAACGTTTAAAAGTGTTGCGACTTCATCCGAATCCAATCTTTCTTTTGATAACGATTTTTGAATAATGTCTCTGACTTTTAATCTACTTGGGGATTTCATTTCTTCCAAGAGCTTAAATATTTCATCTTCTTTGATAAAAGATTTTTGATTTGCCTTATCTCTTACCCAAAACACTTAATCAACCTCCCATATTTGTGGATTATACGGTCTTTAGAATCTCTAAATTTTATATATAGCGCTCCTTCGCCCCGCAGCCCACCCATAAGGATGGAGAATCAGCGTTTCGCCTGCTCCCACTCCAGGGAAGAGTTTTGCCCTGTTACCTTTTTAAAATCAAATTCTTATTTTATAGGATCATTTCATTTCTTAAGTAAATGTATCTAGTAAATATGTGAAATTTTTAACATACTACCTTAAAAAAAATGGTGGAGACGGCGGGAATCGAACCCGCGTCCGAAAACAGGCGAAGTCGGCTTCTCCGAGCGCAGTCCGCAATCAGCTTTCGGAAATTGTGACTTTGCGGACCGAGTCACAATTTCCTATTACCCATTGATACTTCTAAAATCCGGGTAAGAGATTTTAGAAGTGGAACCTTTTTCTGACGCCTCATTCCTCAAGAGAGGTTCCAAGAAAACTTGAGGAGAGACGAGCCGCCGTCTACGCAGCAGCTAATGCTAATTCTGGTTCTTCGGCATTTCAATATTTTTTCGTTTTTTACGAGGTTTCAGACTCCTCGACTCGCTTCCCGACTTCAGCCTATTCCCGTCGAACCCAATCGTCCCCATACTTTATTCTTTGACCCCGTTCGGGGTGAATTTTTTTTACTGGGATACATCTATATTATAACAAATTTTTAGTCCAAAATCAAGACCTTTTGAGATGCAACTCCAGCTTTTCGGATATTTCAGGGTCACGTTCTTGTAGGTATGGAACTAAATCAAAATTCTTAGTCAAGATTTTTGTTATTGAATCCAAAATAAGTACTTTTAAAGAGTTGTTGGTAGTTTTATAATATTTCTCTAAAAGTATATCTAAAGTTTTTCTGCTTGGTAACTCGGTGATGGCCATAACGCTTATCTCTTCTATTTCCCCCTCGTCACTGTCAATATAAGTTTTCAATATATCTAAATAAGATTCATCTTTTGTGATTTTTAATAAATTCTCTATGATCAAAGGGAAAGCCCTTTCATCAGAAAATTTATTGAACATCATCTTAAGGTTTTCCACTATTTCATGACACTTCAAATCAGACAAAAGTTCAGCTAGATACAACAAAACAGTATCGTCTTGAAGGTTGAGATTGAATCTTCGTTTGAACTCTTGTAAAAGGTATTCTTTTCCTTCGGGTGCCATGACGCTCAATGCATCTCGCGCCAATTCTCGAACTTCGTAATCTTCGTCATCTAATAGCTCTATTAAATTAGGAATAGCTTGAAGCCCTTTTTCATCTACTATCTTTTTTATCAGATCTTCACGACTGTACATCTTTTACACATCCTTTTCAATAGACAATGTTTCCGTACATTTCTTTTATTTCTTCTAATCTTTCATTTTCTGATAATTTTACGATTGTTGAAGTAGTTTCTTCGTTCAACGATTTTACTATTTTAAAATGTTCAGTGGCGAAATTTGCAACTTGTGGCATATGAGTAATTACAATAATTTGTTTATCTTTTGATAATTCGTTTAGTTTATTTCCTACAACATCTGCCATTCTTGGGCCAACTCCGGAATCAATCTCGTCAAAAACCATTGTATCAATTGCATGATTTTTCCCTAGTACAACCTCAACTGACAATATTATTCTAGATAATTCCCCACCGGAAGCTATTTCGGATAAAGGCATAAAATCACTCTTTGGATTTGTTTTTAATAAAAAGGTAATCCTATGTGCGGACTCTTTTTTTGGTTCTTTTAGTTTTTCTATCTTCCAATCTATCTTACTATTTTCCATATTAAGATCCTTCAGATTGTTTTCAATGTTTGATTTTAAATCGTTGAGAAAAGGAGAAACCTTCCCTATTATTTTATCACTGAGTTCTAATAATTCCTCTTTCAATTTATATAATCTTGGTTCTAATTCGTGAAAATCGTTTTTGATCTCGTCTAACTCACTTTTTTGAATTTTGAACTTGTTGAGATTTTTCAAAACATCATCAAGAGAAGGTCCATATTTCCTTTTTAACTCGATAATTTTATTCAGTCTCTCACTGACTCTTTCTAATTCTTCTGGATCACTCTCTAATTCAGACAATCTATTTTCTAAAAGCGTGTATAATTCAGTTATCTGTTCCTGAATAGAGGAAGCTAAAGAATGTTCTTCAGTGAATCCAAAATCATTTAGCTTAGACAAATTGTAAACTATATAACCAATTTCCTCATCAATACTTTGTTCATCTCTATCTTTTAGTATGTTTAAAGACTCCACCAATCGTTCCCTGATTTCTTCTATATTGTTTAGAGTTTTAAATCTAGCAGAAAGTTCATCATCTTCAAGAGGCCGTAGGTTCGCCTCTTCAATTTCCTGGATCTGGTAGTTTAAAATATCAATATTTCGAAAGATTTCTGTTTTATTGGTTGGAAGGTTTTCTAACTTTCTTTTCAAATTCAAGTATTCCTGGTAACCCTTATCGTAATCAGAAAAATAATCGGGGAATTTGTCTCTCAAAATCTTAAAGATCAAAGAATTTTGGTAATTCTCATCTCTCAAAGCTATGTTGGAGTCTTGAGAATGTATTTCTAACAGATACTTCGAAATGTCTTGAACGACGTTTTTAGGAACTATTGTATCGTTAACTCTGAAAAGTGTCTTTTTAGGAGTGAAATTTACAGCTAAGATCAAATCATCACCATCAAAAGGCACGTATTCCCTCAGCATCTCTTTGATAAACTCATTAACAGTAAAATACGCTGAAACGGACCCTTCAGACGTTTTCAGATTTTGAGGAACATTTCCTATTAAAAAAAGGTTTAAAGCATTTAGAAACATAGATTTTCCTGTTCCCGACTCACCGGTGATAGTACAGAAATTGTCGCTAAAATCCACGTTAGCACTTTTAAAAAGACCAAAATTTTTTATAGACAAAGAAAGTAGCATTCACCACACCAACCTTAAAATCGGCACTTTTTTCTTCTATCATCGAAATTATACCATAATTTTAAATCTTTTTATTTTTTAAAAAATCAATTATTATTTCTTTTGCATCTAAAGAAGGTACTTTTTCTATGGTTTTTTTGGGAAGTTTAACTCCTCCCTCTATAACCTCTAAATATCCTCTAGCAGTGCTCTTCCAAGTATAATTTTCTAAAACTCTTTTTTTAACCTTTTTTGAAAAATAGTCATAATTATTCAAACCTTTTATTAAGCCCTCAACAATATCTTGTATATCTTCAGGATCAATTAATACACCTGAACCATCTGAGAATATTTCACTTGGTCCACCATTCTTTGTTGCAATAACAGCGAGGCCACAAGCGCCTGCTTCGATAGGGGCTAAGCCAAAGGGTTCATAAAAAGAAGGTAGAACAAAAACAGACTTTAATTTTGAAAAGAATTTGTAAGCAGTAGCTAAGGCAAGTTGAGATTTTAAATCAAAAAAATATACCTTATCTTTTATATCTGCTTTTTCTATTTCTTCCAAAATTGGGGTTAAGATGGATCTTTCATTCTCCGACAATTTATGTATGTCGGTGAAAGGATCAGGAATGCCCCTAAGAAATATTCCTAGATTTGCCTTATCTTGAAGATCTTTAGAATTTGCGTATGCCTTTACAACAGAAATATGGTTTTTTTTGAGATCTAAACGGCTGGAGAGAATGATAAAAGGTTTTTGCTGCTTGTTTAATTTTTTTTCAATTTGAGCAACAGTCTCCTGATCGAGGTCAGTCAAATCATCGTTAAAGATCTCCGTGTTAACACCAGGAGGAATCACTTTGTATTTACTGTCGTTTTCAACTTCAGAAACATCGGCATACAACGGATGAGAATACTGCTCGTATCTTTCCATTGATGTGGAGACAATAATTTTAGACGCATATTTCATGGACAACCTTTCAGCCATTATTCTTTGAGAAAAGTGATATTCTTTATCTAGATCTTCAAAGTTCTCAGAAGAGACGTTTAGTTTGTCCATTTTTTGGGCACCTAAAGAATGCCCTGTGAACGAGAAATTTAAGCCTAATTTTGATTTTAAAAGAACTCCAGAATAACCTCCATCGGCGTAATGAGTGGTTACGAAATCTATCTTTTGATTTTGGTAAAATGCGAGAATATTACCAACGTATTCCTTTAAATGAGGCCACAATAGCTCTTTGTTTAAAAATTTTTCTCCGCCAAAAGGTATTCTGACGATAGTTGGGTTTTGAGTTGTATCGAAATAATCCAATTTCTTAGAAAACTCAGGCCAATTTGGGTCGATTATCTGTCTGGTAACTATATCCACAGAAACATTTAAATTAGCCAACTCTTTCGATACTTCTTTAACGTAGATCAACTGACCACCAAAATCAGGATGCTCAGTTAAATGAGAATCGTTTTTGTCAAAGTTGCCTTGAGGATTGAGAAACAACACCTTCATGAAAAATTCCTCCAATAGTCTGTTATTTACAATATAACAAATATATTTTACCATACTTTCAATAAATTTTCTTTTCGATGCGCATTTTAGAAACATAATCTGAAAATATGCTATAATTCTAAAGATTTCATTTTGTATTCCCGTGTGTGTGCAGCAGAACAAAAAATAAAAAAACTTTTAGTCTTATGGGTGGGCCGCTAGGAAAAAGAACAAAAAACTTTTTTCCTTATGTGTGGTCAGCAGGTCAAAAAATGAAAAAACTTTTAGCCTTATGGGTGGGCCGCTAGGAAAAAGAACAAAAAAACTTTTTCCCTTATAGATCGGCTTCTTGGCCAAAAGATGAAAACATTTTTCCTTATGGGTGGGGAGCGGGGCGAAGGGGCGCTATAGAATTGATAAAGATAGTATCGGAGGTAACAAAGTAGGAGGTTTAACAACATTGAAAGCAAAACTTACCTTAATAATATTATTACTATTTTCCTTTACTGTGCTTTTTTCCTAAGAGGGTGCTCTAGGGAAAATATTAAAAACCCTTTTTCCTTATGGATGGGTCCCTTGGCAAAAGATGAAAAACCTTTTTTCCTTAATGGGTAGGCAGCTTGGCAAAAAAAATAGAAAACCTTTTTTCCTTAAAGTGTGGGCCGCTTGGCAAAAAATGAAAAACCTTTTTTCCTTATGGGTGGGGAGCGGGGCGAAGGGGCGCTAACAGTAAGTTTTAGAAGAAATTTTATAATAAAGCTTCAAAAGTTCACAGGACGGAGGTTTAACAACATTGAAAGCAAAACTTATCTTAACAGCATTATTTCTGTCTTTCTTTACCTCGCTTTTTTCCTATGAACTCTTCTTCTCCGGTGGAGAATTAGCACACTTTATAAACCAAAAACTAACAACGAGCACTTCAGTAAAAGTTGTATCTTTCAGTTTGGATGACACAATTTCTAAAAAATTATCAGCTATAAATCACCAAATATTTTTAGAAAAAGATGGTGGATATTCTGGTGATTTAAATTTAAACATCAAATATGACAAAAACACCGATGGTTATCTACATCAAAAATATATGATTTTTGATAACAACTCAGTATTATTTGGAACCGGAAATTTTACTGCAAGCGGTTTATTAACAGATTTAAACATCTTTATCTACACCGAAGATGAAAAGATCGTAAAAGTTTTTCTTGCTGAATATGAAAACTTTCAAAGAGGTAAATTTGGATATTCAAAAAAAGCAATCAATGAGCGCCTAAACACGACAGAATTCGGGAAAGTAAAAATAGTAACTGGGCCATCAAAAGAGGTCCTTAACTCAGTTTTAAATGAGATTAAGAGATCCAAAATTTCTATAAAAGTTTTTTCATATTCTTTCACCGATCCCTACTTCGTCCATATCTTGGAACAAGCTTCCTCCAATAATGTAGTTGTTGAAATACTATCCGACGATTGGAACAAAATCTACACATCACCATTAAAATATATGCAAGGCATAAATATAAAGTATAGAAATGACATTCATGCAAAGTGTGTAACAATAGATGGAGAAATGGTCATTATAGGAAGTTACAATCTGACCTACAGGGCAAGAGAGAAAAATGACGAAATGGTTGTAATAATTAAAAATAAAGGGTTAGCTGACATCATAAATAGAAAATTTGATTTATTATGGCAAGAATGGTAAAATATATTGGTGTTTCTTTTTTTCAATACCAAAAAAGGAGGCCTGTGCTTTTAAAAAATCAACTAAAAGCACAAATTAGCTATGAAAATAAGAATATCTTTGGCCCAAATGAATTCCACAGTTGGCGATTATCAGGGAAATATTGAAAAGATAAAAGATTTCATCTCTAAGGCAGACGAAAAAGGTGCCGATCTGATACTCTTTCCAGAATTAACTCTAAATGGTTATCCTCCCGAAGATTTAATCTTAAAAACTCAATTTTTAAGGGATTCTTTGAAAAGTATAGAAGAAATACAAGATTTTAGCGAATCTAAAGATGTTGTAATAGTTTTAGGTGCTGTTGACTGGGATGTTGAATCCTACAACACTGCTTTTGTTATTTATAAAGGGGAAATCTATGGTAGTTATAAAAAGATGTTCTTACCAAACTACTCTGTTTTTGACGAAAAAAGATATTTTACTGCCGGTAGAACACCTTTTTTAATGGAAATTGAACGGATCAAAATAGGAATAACAATTTGTGAAGATCTGTGGGTTCCCAATGGACCGGCTGTTTCCTTAGCCCAAAACGGAGCCAATTTGATTTTAAATCTTTCTTCGTCTCCTTTTTATAAGGGAAGAAATAAGGTAAGGTTCGAAATGCTCAAAACTAGAGCATCAGAGTTATCAAGTTGGATTGCTTATTGCAATAATGTAGGTGGACAAGATGAGTTGGTTTTCGATGGTGGAAGCGTTGTAATTAACCCATACGGAGAAATAGAATTAAGTGCTCCTTCTTTTGAAGAAGGGTTGTATTTTATAGATATAGATCCCCTAGAACCTACTAGAGCAAATTTAAGGGAAGGAAAAAGGAAACATTACAATCAAAGTGCCTATTATGAAAGCGTAAATACAATCAAAATAGGAAAAAAAATTAGAGAAAAAAATCCTATAAAAGCTGTCAAAGTTGACTCTTTTGATATATACGAGCAATTGTACCTCGCTGTAAAAACGGGTATAAAGGATTATGTTTGGAAAAATGGTTTCCAAAAAGTTGTATTAGGATTGAGTGGAGGAATAGATTCCTCGCTCACGGCGGCTATTGCTGCGGACGCTATAGGTCCTGAAAATGTTTTAGGATTACTAATGCCTTCTCAATACTCTTCTAAAGGCAGTATCGACGATTCGATAGAACTATCCAAAAATTTAGGGATAAATTACAAAATAATTCCGATTAATGACATATACGAAAAATATATTGAAAATTTGAAGGAAAGCTTTAAAAACACCGATGAAGACAAAACTGAAGAAAACATTCAAGCAAGGATAAGAGGAAACTTAGTAATGGCATTTTCGAACAAATATGGATATTTAGCCTTAGCATGCGGTAACAAAAGTGAAGCAGCTACAGGATATGCTACATTGTATGGAGACATGGCGGGAGGATTCTCTCCCATTAAAGACTTATACAAAACAGAGCTATACAAAGTTGCCAGAAAATACAACGAACTTCACGGAAAAGAAATTATTATAAAATCTATATTAGAAAAACCGCCTTCAGCAGAGCTTAGACCAAATCAAAAAGATGAAGATACCTTACCTCCATATGCTTTACTGGATGAGATTTTATTCAAGTATATAGACAGAGAAATGTCTTATGATGAATTACTACAGGAAGGATACGATGAAGGGTTATTGAAAAATGTAATAAATATGGTCAACAAGAACGAGTACAAAAGAAGGCAATCTGCTCCTGGTATAAAACTAACTGAAAGAAGTTTTGGAAAAGACAGAAGAATGCCAATTACTAATAAATATATTCCCTGGTAGTTAATGTCGGTGGGTTGCTAGGTAAGGGGTAAAGGCGACGTTTCCTTGGGGATGAGCTGCAGGGTCCAAGGGGCCCTTCGGCCTTTTCCTTATGGGGTGGGCTGCGGGGCGAAGGGGCGCTAAATAAAGACTTTTTTCCTCACGGATGGGCTTTTGAGGATGAAAGAGGAAAGACCTTTTTCCTTAAGGGTGGGCTGCGGGGCGAAGGGGCACAAATAAAGACTAAGCGCAGCTTACAAAAAAACGATGCCAACAATTAACTAAAAAATGCTCTACTTTTTAAAGGGTCACAGGGCGGAGCCCTTTTGCAGCCTTGTGCAAAAAGGTTTTTATAAAGCCTTAGAATTGACTTCCAAATTTCCATTTGCGTAGAAAATGATGTTTTTCTCAGATCTATGCAATAAACTTTAATTTTGAACTTGGGGTTTTTAAGGGGCTTGCCCCTTAACGTCCAAGGGTGGGGAGCGGGGGAAAGGGCGCTAAAAACAACCATTAAAACAGGAGAAAAAATCATGGAAGAAAAAGAAAAAGACCAATCCAACGACAGTCTAAAAAATTTATTAATCATCATTGGCACTATGGCAGTCATATATTTTGCAACTTTCATACTATGGAATTTGTACGTAGAAAACTTAGAAAACCATTATTACTATCCATATGTAAAAATCAAAGAAACCGGCTACGAACGGGTTAAAAAAATGCCTTTTTCGCCCAAAGGTTACAATATAACTATTGAAAAAAGCAATATCACAAACACTTACACAGTAAAAACGAAGTTTGGTTCATTCAATATTCAAACATTTGACGATAGATTCTTCTTTTTTGAAAACTCTGATATGGTAGTAATCTCATATCCTTCATACGATTTCAGAGGTCTTGAATATTCTGTAATTCTAAAAAATGGGAATATCTTTAAATTTGTCATAGTACCAAACGAAGAAATTGTGGAAGATATCTTCACCTTTGTTGAAAACCTTCTAAGAATAAGGGTTTTAGAGGTTCCAGAATTAGCAAATTATGATTATATCAAAGAAAGTGAGGACAGTTACACCATTGAAAGTAAAAGACAAGAATTTACTTTGTCAAAAAATTTAATAAGCACAGTAGGTGAATCTCAAGACTACATTTATTTCATTTCTAAAAAGTATGGCTTGTTCAACAAGATTTACTATTTAGAAAAATCAACCAATAATTTTGGAGAACTAATAATGATATCGGAATCTCAAGAATTTTGGAGCAATAATTAGAAAATTTAGAAATAAAGAATTTTCAAGTATTATATTTATTTTAAAAAAGTTACTGGGATTGGGTCCAAAAGGGGTTATCTAATTTTAAAGATTCTATCAAAAGCTATATTGGGAGGGTAAAACATGGATTTTATAAGTAAAATTACCGTCGTTCCAAAAATCCCAGAAAAGATTTCTGGGTTAAAAGAACTCTCTGAAAACATGTGGTGGACTTGGAATTATAAAGCTCAAGCCTTATTCGAAAACATAGACAAAGAGCTTTGGGAATCCACCCAGAGAAACCCGGTCACTTTTTTAAAGCGTGTGGAACAAAAAAAGTTAAACAAAGCTGCAGAAGATTCAAAATTTAATGAACTCTATCAAGAAGTCATGAAAGGGCTCTCTGATTATATGAATGAAAATAGCAACACATGGTTCAGAAAAACCCATAGTTCTTTTAAAGAAGGGGAAATTGCTTACTTTTGTATGGAATACGGCCTTCACGAATCTTTTCCAATGTATTCTGGCGGTTTAGGAATATTGGCTGGTGATCATCTAAAAAGTGCAAGTGATCTAGGTATACCGCTTATAGCTGTAGGTTTATTATATCAAAAGGGGTATTTCATTCAGAAACTCAATTCGGAAGGTTGGCAAGAAAGTATATATTTAGATTACGATTTTTCGGATTTCCCTATAATTCCTGCCAGAGATAGCAACGGAGATGAAATATACGTCGATATAGACCTATTGGGGAAAAAGATATTCGCTAAAGTATGGCAAGTAAAGGTTGGAAGAGTGAACCTATATCTTCTTGACACCAACCTAATGCAAAATGACCCTGAAGATAGAGAAATAACCTCCACATTGTATGGTGGAGACATAGAAATGCGCATAAAGCAAGAAATACTAATAGGAATCGGTGGAGTTAAAGCGGTAAGAAAATTAGGATACAATCCTTCTGTTTGGCACATGAATGAAGGTCACGCTGCATTCTTAGGGCTTGAAAGAATACGTGAATTAGTTCAAGAACATGGCTTAACTTTTCAGGAAGCAATTGAAACGGTTCGGGCTGGAAACGTTTTTACCACTCACACTCCTGTACCAGCTGGAAACGATGTATTTTCTATTTCTTTAATTGATAAATATTTTGGAGACTTCTGGCCTAAATTAGGAGCTTCAAGGCAGGACTTTCTAAATTTAGGATTAGAAAAGCAACAAAGCACGGAAGAATTATTTTCAATGACCATTTTGGCGCTGAAACTCTCTGGAAGATCAAATGCAGTTTCAAGGCTACATGGAGAAGTATCAAGGAAGTTATGGAACCATGTTTGGCCTGGTATTGAATGGTTGGAAGTACCTATAAACTATGTCACCAATGGTGTACATATAGACACATGGTTAAACCCAAAATTACAGGAATCTTTAAAAGAATACCTAGGTGCTGACTGGATGTCAAAAATTGACGATCCAGAACTTTGGGAAAAAATTGATAATATCCCTGACCATGAACTATGGGAAACTCACCAACAACTAAAGAAAGAGTTAATAGAATACATTAGAAAGAGTATAAAAGCACAAAGATCGAGACATGGAGAAACAGTTGAACAACTTGAAGAAGTAAATCAAATAGGTGATGAAAAAGCTTTAACTATTGGTTTTGCCAGAAGATTTGCTACTTACAAAAGAGCAGATTTAATATTCAGTGATGAAGAAAGATTAAAAAAGATTTTGAACGATCCGGACAAACCCGTACAATTAATATTCGCTGGTAAAGCTCATCCTGCAGATAAACCGGGTCAAGAACTCATAAAAAAGATATACGAATACTCACGAAAACCAGAATTTCAAAATAAAGTCATAATTCTGGAAAATTACGATATGGATATGGCAAGGCACTTAGTTTCGGGTGTTGACATTTGGTTAAACAATCCCAGACGTCCAAGAGAGGCATCTGGAACATCAGGCCAGAAAGCCGGAATGAATGGAGCTATAAACTTCTCAGTTTTAGATGGCTGGTGGGTTGAAGGATACAACGGTAAAAATGGATGGGCCATAGGGGACAACAGAGACTATGAAGACTTGAAATTACAGGATAAAATAGACAGTGTTTCAATATACAACCAATTAGAAAAACAAATAGTGCCTCTGTACTATGAAAAAGAAGAATCTAACGTTTCAAAAGAATGGGTATCAAAGATGAAAGAATCTATTAAAAGTGTCACGTCTTTCTTCAACACATCAAGAATGCTCAAAGAATACACTCAAAAACTATATATGCCAGCTCTTGAGCAACACATACGTTTTTCAAACGATGACTTTAAATTGGCAAAAGAATTTGCCAGTTGGGTTAAATTATTAAAAGAAAATTGGGACTCTATAAAAATACATGTCAAACTCGATCAAGATCTTACTGGTGTAAAAAATGCAGAAGAAGAAATAGGAGTACAAGCAGAAATATACTTGCCAGGTATAGGTCCAGACTCAATCCTACCAGAAGTTGTATTTGCAAGGTTAAAAGATGGTAAGATTGCAAACATAAGGCGGTACGATATGAAACTCATCAAAGAAGTACAAAAAGACACATATCTATACTCAGTAAAATTTAAAATAGAAGACAGGGGGGAATATGGAATAAATGTAAGGGTAACACCTAACAATCCTCTCATGCCCCATAAAAACTACTTGATGGGACTAGTAAAATATCCTCAATAAGATTTTGTAAATTTTTAATAGACCCCCTTGATTTCAATATATTGTCGTGTTATCATATAAAAGTACAATATATTGATTCAAGGGGGTAATTTTCATGAGAGTTTTAAATAAATGGATCCAAAAAGAACCATCGAAGAATGCAATCACCATATTAAAAGACAGATATTTCTTAAAAGATGGCGAAGGGAATTATTTAGAAAGCACATGGGATGAAGTTGCAAAAAGGATTGCAAGACATGTTGCTGCAGCTGAAGTAAACTATACCAACGATGTAGAAGAAATAAAAAATGCAGAAGAGCATTTTTATCAACTAATTAAATCTCGAATTTTCTTACCGAACAGTCCAACGATATTCAACGCAGGCAAAACAATGGACAGACAATTATTCAAAAAAGATATAGAAGAAACAACTTTAGAAGACTACAAAACAATTTTTGATTCAAGAACAAAACACAACATGTTATCTGCATGTTTTGTAATCCCTATGGACGACTCAATGAGCGCCATATTCGATGCGGTAAAAAATGCTGCTTTAATAATGAAATATGGAGGAGGAGTAGGATACGACTTCTCTGTTTTACGTCCAAAAGGTTCTTCTATTGCAGGAACAGGTGGAAAATCCTCCGGACCCATTAGCTTCATGCATGTTTTCAACACAGCAGCTTCCACGATAGAACAAGGTGGGGCAAGGCGGGCAGCTCAAATGGCTGTACTAAGGTATGATCATCCCGATGTCTTTGACTTTATAAATTCCAAAAAAGACAACAAAGGCAACAATGTCTTGAATTACTTCAACATTTCAGTGAACATTGACAACCCAAAAGAATTCAAAAAAATGCTCGAAGAAAATGGAGATCTCACCTTAGAACATCCCGCATCATCCATAAGAAAGACTATCAAGGCAAACGATCTAATGAACAAAATGGTAGAAAACGCATGGAAAACGGGAGATCCTGGCATGCTCTTCCTTGGCAGACACAATCAATACTACGCAATGAGTGAGCATACCCCAGTCACCGCTACAAACCCATGTGGAGAAGAACCCCTACCACCCTTTGGAAGTTGTAATCTCGGTTCTATAGACGTTGCAAAGTTGGTTGAAGACATGGATTTAGGAAACCCAAACTCGGATGATATTTCAGAATTCCAAGAAATAATATATTGGGCTGTTAGATTTTTAGATGACGTCATAGAATCAAACATCTATCCTCTAAAAGAAATCGAAGAAATGTCTAAAAAGCAAAGATTTATTGGATTAGGAATAATGGGATTAGCAGATGCGTTATACAAAAAGGAGATTCCTTACAACTCGGAACAAGCCAGAAAGTTCATGGCAAAATTAACCGCTGAATTAGCGTATTTCTCTCATATTGCAAGTACTGAATTAGCCAAAGAAAGGGGCAATTTCCCAGATTTTCAAAGATCCAAATACCCGGACGGTTTCATACCATTTCCCATGTTGGATGACGAAATAGACGAAGACATAAAAGCATGGAATGAAAAAATACGTCAACATTTTCAAGGCGAAGCCACAAAATACAAAAGAAATGTACAAACGAACACCATAGCCCCAACAGGTTCCATATCTAACTTGGCAGACACATCAAGTGGGATTGAGCCAAATTTCTTACTATCCTACGTAAGATACATGACCAACAAAGAAGGAGACAGAGTTCCCCTATCTTATATAAATCCAATATTAATGGAAAAAATAGGCACCAACATGACAGAAGAGTTAAAAGCTGAAATCATTGAAAAAGGAAGCATTCAAAATATAGACAGCATACCAAACGAAATCAAAAAAATATTTGTAACCTCAATGGACATACCACCAAAAGATCATTTGTTAGCCCAACACGTAATTCAAAGTTATCTTGATGCTTCATGTTCTAAAACTATAAACATGCCTAAATCTTCAACAATAGAAGACGTTAAAGCTATCTATCTACAAGCATTAGAATTAAATCTAAAAGGATTAACTATTTACAGAGATGGGAGCCTTGAAACTCAAGTTCTAACCTCCGCTTCCAAAGAAGAAAAAGAAACATCCGAAACACAAGGCAAAAGCGTTACATTCTTCGTATTGGACGAAAAGCATAAACTAAGGGCAAGGCCAAGAAAAGAAACCTTACGAAGCGTCACACGAAAGTTCAAACACGACACGGGAACAGTATACGTCACCGTCTCCTTTGATGATGGCGGTGAAGCCGTAGAAATCTTTCTATCAGATGGCACAGAAACTGCAGAGGTTATTGGAAGATTATCATCCATAGCTTTAAGAGCAGGCGTTTCAACTGATGAAATAGTTGAGCAATTAAAAAAAGTTAAGGGAACATATTGTAAAGAATTGGCACAAGAAATAAGCAAAGCCCTCAACGATTTCAACCAATTATGGGGATCTCAAATAGAAGATTATGAAGTAATAAGAACGGGAACGCCGAAAACCAGGGAAGAAGTAGAAAAATTCGTATACGCCAACGACTTAAAATACGAAAAAGGATATTATATAGACTCAGAAGGCAACGCATACTGCCCAAGCTGCTTATCTAAAAATACCCTGATAAACGAATCAGGCTGTGTTACCTGCACCACTTGCGGATGGTCAAAGTGTTCTTAAAAATATATATATAACAAATATTCAAACCCGGTGGAAATGCTCACCGGGTTTTTATATCGTAAATACGACTTAGCTATAATAATTTTAATAACGTGGATTTTATTATCAGAAGCTATTCTTTATCTACTTTTTTACTACTAGAATAACTAATTACCTTTACATCTTCTACAGTAATTAATCCATCTTTAACTAATTCCTGGACCTCAGGTAATATTTTTTCAATCTTTTCAGCCTCATCTACCACTTCTATTATCAAAGGAAGATCTGAGGATAATTGTAAAATATGTGCACTTTCTATTCTACTATTTAAGCCGAAACCTTCTATGCCTCTAATGACAGTAGTACCAGCCATCCCAGCCTTTTTAAACTTCTTAACTAAAACGTGGTAAAGTGGCTCATGATTCCATTTATCTGTTTCACCAATATATATTTTTAAAATCTTGCCTTCTCCTGAATATTGCATAATTTTCTCCTTTCTATGGACTATCTAGCAATTTAAATAAATTTATTAAGGAAACGGAATTAGCTAATAGCCTTTGCTAGAATAATGCCTCCCATAACAGAAACAAGACCTAAGAGCAAATTCGAAAGGATATTCATTCCAGCAAAGAACCAATCTCGTTCTTCAATAAGAACAACTGTCTCATAACTAAAGGTTGAAAAAGTAGTCAGAGCACCGATAAATCCCGTGGTGATTGCCAATCTAAGGTAAGGATGAGTTAAACCTTTCTCTAGGAAAAAGGTCATTATAAATCCAAGAAGAAAAGACCCAAGAACATTAACTATTAAAGTACCATAAGGTAAAACGCCCTCAAGTTTCAAGCTTACCCACCTCGAAAGCAAAAATCGACTAATCGCTCCAAAAAATCCTCCTAACCCTACAAAGAAAATTTCTGCCATGCTTAGCTCCTTTCTCGTTCCAAAGATCTTTTAACATTATTATATATTATAATTATTCAAAAACAAAAAAAGTTATAATATTTACGGAGACCTTAAAATAGAAGATAAAGAAAATAATAAAAAAAGTCTGTTGATCTCCAATAAGGTAAAAATCCGAGGGGATCGACAGACAAGTGGTAAAAGTCACAAGCATCATATCATGTATATTTGAATTGAATGTTAACAATTTTTCAAAATTTTGTTTGACAATCGTAATTATTTATGATATAGTATTTATAGATATCTTATGCTTTTTATCCTACCTATGAGGAATGGAAACTTTTTTATCTCAACGGCGACTCATCATCTAAATCATCTTTTTATCCTACCTATGAGGAATGGAAACTATTATATATACCAAAAAAAAGAAATTTTTTAAAATCTTTTTATCCTACCTATGAGGAATGGAAACGCCAAATCATCAAGACTTTCGAGACCCAAATCCATCCTCTTTTTATCCTACCTATGAGGAATGGAAACCTTTCAAAATTTCTTGAGTCCGTTGTTCTTTAGTAACTTTTTATCCTACCTATGAGGAATGGAAACAGTTTTAGTTTGTTGTGCATCTTCCTGCCTCGAAACAGACTTTTTATCCTACCTATGAGGAATGGAAACCCCCCGTTATGAGAATAAATCATATAGCCACTAAATGCTTTTTATCCTACCTATGAGAAATAGAAACTTTATCATTGTAACGGGCTTTTCGTCCGATATATTACTTTTTATCCTACCTATGAGGAATGGAAGGGTTAGATAGGAATGGAAGATGGGTGGAGAAATGTAAAGTAGGGAGAGAATCGGAAGTGGTAATTAGGAATATAGGAATTTGAAACGATGGAAAAGGGTGAATGCCCGATTTTTCGTTGGAAAGTAGGTTGAATGCATAGGACTTAGGAATCTATGAGCAAGAATTTTTTTTGGAAAACAATTTTAGGTAGAAAGAAAATGATAAGATACAATACTTGTTCTTTGACTTGTAAGAAAAATTAGAAAAGAAATTAGACTTTTTAGTCAAAAAATATTATTGCTGATGTGGAAACTTTTTATAGTAATTACTAGAAAAAGTACCAGTGAAATCTTTTTTCGGAGGGCTAAAATAAATGAAGAAAAAAGAAATTAAGCTTAATTTCATTACACTTACTCCTCTGTGGAATGGGAATGTCTGGAATAGAACTGACCAATTACGAGCTTCAGAACTTTTTGGAAGTTTGCGTTTTTGGTTTGAAGTAATTTGTTATTTTTCAGGAATAACGAGCAAAGATAATTATGAAAAGGGGATTTTAAAAGATAACTTCGATTCCAAAACTTATGACGAAATAATTCAGGAAAAAGGAGTCAATTTTGATACGATAAATGAAGCATTTAATAAAATGGATCTACCACTTCCTATGAGGATTTTTGGTTGTAATGGTTGGGGAGGAATGTTAAAGTTAAAGAGTATCAAACTTATGGGAGTTAACCATAAAATATCTTTCCCTGATAAATTTTATGTAAATAAGGAAAATTTTAAGATAAGTGAAACAAAACCAAGTAACAAAGAAAAGTCAAATTGGTCAGCTTTTTATTTCCCAAGAGGATATTTTTACGGTGATTTTGAAATTACATTTGAAGTTGTGGAAAATATTTTAGAACCAATTTTCTATCCCTTATTAACATATATGGAGAAATATGGTTATTGGGGAGGAAAGTGGAATATGGGCTTTGGACGGCTAAAAATAAAAAATACTCTTAACAATGAAAAAATTTCTAGAGACAAATTTGAATTTTCCAAATTCGATAGCAAAAGATACAAAGATAAGACTATTGATGAATTAATTGAAATAAATGAAGAATTAAGTATATCTTCTCCAATGGAAGAATATACAAAATTCCTTTTTAACTTGAAAAAAGAAGATAATAATTCCTGTGAGGAATTCCTCGAAAAAAGTCCTTCTAAAATTACAATAGCAAGGATCATGGATTTAGAATCAGATAAAGAAATCAAAAACGAAAAAGAAAAAGAAATATTGGAGAAATTAATTGCCTTAAAAGTAAAACTTCGAAGTTATTTAAGACTTCAAAATTCAGATGCTAAAAAAGATGAAGAAATGAAGAATATTCGTCATTTAGTATTTGGAGAGCGGGGAGAAGGATCCAAAATACTCCCGTATATTGATTTGAGAGAAGGTAAGTTTAAAGGGGGTTTTTTATCAATTGTTGGCTTCTCTCAACTTAAATTAGGAGAGGAGGAATGTCATGATTAGCTCTGATTTTTATGAACCATCTAATAAGCAAAAAATAAAACTAGAAGAGCATGCAACTTTAGATGAATATATATTATTTTGCAAAGATAATATTTTTTGCGATACAAAAAAGATTAAGGAAATGAAGGCTGAAGAACGAATTAGATTATTCACCTTGTTTGGAGAAAAGGATCATAAGCGATATATGAACGTAGCTCTAAAAGATTTTCCATTAAATTGGTTAAAAGACCATTATCCAAAAGGAGCATCTAAAGATAGCTCTAAGGTCTTTGAAATAGATGAAAAACTTATAAAACAAGTTTCTAAATTTTCGGGGTTAATAGAAATAGAAAAGTTAAAGGAAGTTGAAAAAGCACCTAATATTTTAAAAGCACTTCCAACTAAGGATTCGATTATACTTTTGCTTGAATTTACACTTAAAAACCCCTATTTTTCTAAAGATGATGAAGATTTTTACTTAATACCGAATCCTGTATTAAAAGAAAAGGTATTCAAAGTTCCTATGATTAGAGGCAGTTCTTGGAAAGGTGCAATAGCAAATGCCTTTAAAGTTCTAATTAATGAAGAATCAGCCAAAAATAGACTTATTGAAAGTTATTTTAGAATTTTTGGAGCGGGTTCTGAAAGTATAAAATATCTAGAACAATACTTTAATGAGGTTATAAAACGTGAAGGATTAAGCAATAAAAAGAATAAAGAAGTTAGAGACAAGATAGTCCAGTTGCTATTATTCGAGTTAGGAGTAAGTTTGAACGAAAAAGAAATAGAAAAAATTAAAAATGGCAATATTATTGAAGTTGTAAGCGGATGGCTTTCAGATAAAGCCCAAGAATATATCGATAAATTACAAATACCTTTCAGTTGTCAAACGCACAAGGGTGGTGCCATATTCTATCCAACCTATTTCAATAAACTTTCTTTGGAAGTAATTAATCCGCATGATAGAAGCAAAAGAGCGGGGACTAAACCAATATTTTACGAAGTTGTTCCTAAAGAAACAAAGGGGATACTCCAAATTATATATATTCCTAATGTTTCTTTTACAGATAAAGATAAATTAGAAGACGACATTAAGAATTTAGATAGATCAATAGAAATACTCGCTAATGAAGGAATAGGTGCTAAAACAAAATTTAGCTGGGGAACTTTTATAATAGACCAAAAGTGGTATCGAACAAAAGATAATACTCAAAAAATAGAATTCCCCGAGGGGTGGAAAGAAATTGACACTAGATTTATCTAAGTTAAAAGATCATAAAGCAGAAATATTAAAATGCGAAATTATATCATTACTCTTCAACCTTGGAAAAACGCATGCTGGAATTTCTAACTATAAGAAGGAGAAGAATAAGAAGAAGGACTATTTTCCTCAAGCTCAAAGTAAATTTACAGGTTACCGGAAGTATTATAACGATCACTTCTTTGAAAGTGAGTTAAAAGAGGTAAATCCAAAATTATTGGATTTCGTGGACTCAATTACTATAAATATTTTTAATCAAAAAATTACATGGATAAAATCATCTAAAAAGAATGTAACTTTTGAAAATTTTTTCGGGAACATTTTCTTTAGCGGATGTGAAAATATAAATTCCTCTATAGATAAAGGAGCGCCAATTTCACAACTTGATAAGTTGTGGATTTCTAACGCCTTTGGTGGTTATAAGGAAGATGTGAAACAAGAGAATCTTGATTGTGGTAGGAAGCTTTTTTTTCAAAAATTAGATTCTTTCTTAGAATACAAAGGGTTTTATGCAAATAAAAATAATATTAAAGAGAGCAACTGGTGCGATCTTAGAAATTTTGTTTTTGATAATGTTAAAGATTGGTATATACACCTTCTTAGTGATACCAGATTCCCAGTGAACGACGTAACTCTTTGGGATCAAGCATATATGTCAGCCTCTTTATTTAAAGCTTTTGTTAGTTCTGCAATATTAAAGGATAACTGCAAAGAAGGATCTAAATCTAATGAGAAAATAATCGATTCAAAAAGAGAAAACTACCGAAATATAAAATGGTCAATCCTTGGGATCCAGTATGACAAGTTAGCATTGGCAGAAAAAGCCTTAAAGCCCGTTCATATAAAATGGTATAGAGAAGTCGCTAAAGAGGTTGATGACGAAATTAGTGATCTTTTTGTTTGTGAATATCCTATAGGTAATGAAATATACAGAGATGAAACGGGGATTTATTTTCTTGTTAGTGAGGAATTAATTAATGGTAATTCAAGTGGTGATAACAGCTCAAACTTTTATCCATTATCTGATGACTTGGATGAAATAAAAAAGGCTGTCAGAGAAGTGTTTTTAAATAAATTTCATGGAGAAGTATTTCCAGCAATTTTTCTGACAAAACCATCACGTAGACTAGGAACCCTTGGCCATCTTTTATATAAAGCAAGTGAGAACTATCTAAAAGCCGAATTACCTCCGAACTTTGAAAAAGAAATGATAAAAGATAGCGATTCTCAGGGAGAAGGAGTATGTCAAGTTTGTGGGTTGCGTTTAGCTAATAAAAAAGATAAGGATTATTTAGTTTGTGATATTTGTGAAGAACGTGGGCAAGGAAGATTGGACGAATGGATGAATAATAGGTCTCAAGAAACCATATGGACTGGAGAAATACAAGATAAAAACGGAATGATTGCCTTGGTAACCCTAAAATTTGAGTTAGAACAATGGTTAAACGGTAACTTTTTAAGTACGATGGTGATCAATGATATCTATCATATGAAGAATGTTCCGGATTTTAGCAGTTTAATCGAAGAGTTAATCAAAGATATTGAAACAAAACCTGACAAACCACTAAAAGAAACATCAATATCTGAACTTGTGGATAAAGGTATTATTAATAACAAGAAAAAAATAACATTATTAAATGAATACATTGAAAGTATTTTATTCGAACTTACCATAGGTACTCAGTGGGAAAATTTTATAAAAGAAACGCTCAAAGAACCTAATAGGTGTTCTTTTGATGAAAATAATAGAAAAATCGACTGGAACGGCATGCCTGATGAAGATAAACGATTCCTTTTAACTCTTTTTACACAATTTATAATACAAAAAGGGCCAGCACCAGCTAGATTTAAAAGAATCTGGGATTCAACACAAGATTTTCTTTTTGACATAAAATCTAATTTAGAATCTCTTTTAGAAATTCCAGAAAATAGGAAAAAACGATTTATTTGGAAAGAGAAGGGCATACCAGATGGTGAATATTATGATGGAGATTTAGATTTTTGGGTAAAAGACGGAAATGTATATTTGATTACCAACACAGAAAAAATAGGGAGAAAAAATAAATTTAATCTTAGAAATTATCAAGCTAAAGGAAAAGTTTCAATCGAATTGAACTTAAATGCCAAGCAAGAGGAAGATTATTTACCGTTTATATCAATAATAGATCCAACTCCTGTTAGTTGGCAATTCGCTATTCCAGCAAACTACGTGCAAAATTTATTAAAAAACATTAAAGAAGAATACCTGAAAAGTTTTGGTTGGGTATATGGAAAACTTCCGCTACATATAGGGATAATTATACAAAATTACAAAAAACCTCTTTATGTGGGAATAAAAGCGTTAAGAAAAATTAGAAGAGATAAAACTGAGTGGAAAGATCTAAGACAAGAAACGGGGGAAAATGATCTAAAATCTATTCTTAAGGACACTTATCAGAATAATTATTCAGTATCAGATAATTTGGAAGATTATTACTCTCTATACGAAAAAACTAATAATGATGGTAAGTACAAATTTTATATCTATCCTGATGTCTCTAAAGAATCCTCTTATTCAATAATAGATACTTTAAAAGATGATGTAGCAAATAAGTATTATTTTTACCCGAACACATTTGATTTTGAGTTTTTAGAGACCAATTCAAGACGAAACGATATATTTTATGAACTAGGCAAAAGAAGGATTAATAGGAAAAACAATAGACCTTATAATTTAGAAGATTTTCAATATTTTATTCTTTATAAAAATTTTTTTGAAAATAAAGAATCAAGCAAATTGCAAAAGTTAGTATATTTGATTTATTCTAAAATAGCTGATTGGGAAGGCAATGAAGAATCGATAAAGTCCTTTTTACTTTCAACTTTTGTAAACATTCTTGAATTAAAGAACGAAGAAGAAAAAAGAAATTTTGCATTGATATTGAAATGTAATGACTGGGAAGAATTGGAACGCACTGATGTAAACCTTTTTATAGATAGAGTAAAAACATTTCTTGATATGTTTGAATTCTATCACAAAGCTTTAAAAGGAGGCAACCTAAATGAGTGATAACTTAGCAAGTGAGGTTAAAATCTTTTCAGTAGCTCAAGATCCAATATATATAGGAACAGGCGGCTATACCATAGGACGTGTTGATAATACGATTGTTAGAGATCCGACAACCAAAATTCCAAAAATACCAGGCAGTTCATTAGCTGGAACCTGGAGGTATTATGTAGCTTTGGCGTTACAAGAAAAAATAAAAGACAAAAAGCCAAAGCTAGAAACAATAAAGAATCAACAAGATAGGGAAAGTTTTGAAGAAAAATTGTCCAAAATTGAATGGAAAGATGGGGATACGGATTTAAAGAAATGGCATAAATTTTATGGAAATAAAATTTCAAGCTATAACTGTGCTGGTCAAGATGAGCTTCCAAACACAGATTTTAAGGATTTCTTAAAAACTGAAGAAAATGAAAAATATAGTGGTCATTGTGGTCGTTGTATTGTTTGTAAAGGTTTTGGCTTCTCTAAGAGAAATTCAAGTTGGCAAGGTATGCTTTTTTTCTCTGATTTAAAAATTTTATTTTTCCCTCTCTATACAAGATTAGGGGTTAGATGGATTACAAGCCCAGAAATCTATTATAATGCCAGTAATGAAGTTTTAATTGAAAAACCTCAAGAAGGTGAAATATTAACCCACCATGGAACAGAAGGATATTTAAATTTAGGTTGGCTTAATTTCAAAGTGAAAAAAAATACGAATAATATTAAAATTCAACAAGGGGAAGAGCTAAAAGGCTATTTGTCTGAAGAAAATATAGTTGTTGTTTCAGATAACATAGTGTCTCAATTAATAAACGCTAATCTTGAAGTAAGAACGTCAGTATCAATAAATCCACTTACAGGTGCTGCAAAAGAAGGAGCCTTATTTACTTATGAAGCCATTCCAAGAGGAACTATTTTTTATGGCAACATAAGAATTTTTGATAAGTCGGCTTTTGAAAATTTTAAGAATGGCATAGGAGAACTTCCCGATCTAGAAGATCTGATATGCTCTTTAGAAGACAGTAAACATTTTTATGAGACTTTGGGTATTGGTGGGTTAACTACAAGAGGATTTGGAAGAATGAAGATATTTTTTCGAAAATCAAATAATTGTGAGGTGATTGAAAATAATGAGCAACATTGAAGCAGATATAAATAAAATGTCCTTTGAAATTGTAGAATCAATTTTTAAAAAGGAAGGTTCACAACGTTCAAAGTATATAAATGAAATAGATAAGGCTTTGGGAGTTTTAGTAAACGATGGAGTATATGCTTACTATGTCTATGTTAAATCAAAAAACATCAGTGATGTTTTTCTTAAATTGATAGAGGACCTGCGAAATTTTGTAGATAATACTAAAGAGGAAAAAGAATGGGAAGATTATTTTCAAGAACTTTCTAAAGATTTGAATAAGTTATTGTTTTTTCGAGAATTACTAGAGAAAGTATTAATTTATGCTAGATATCATGCTAAGGCAAAAGAAAATAAAACTAAGGAAGCGGAAAAAGAAGATGTGTGAGAAAAAATGGTATAAACTTGTATTCGAACAACTTCAGCCTATTCATATTGGAACTAAAGGATATGGGGTCATTTCAGAAACAAGAATATTCATCCCCGGATGGACTATGTGGGGAGCTTTAACAAAATTTTACAATCTATACTACAATAAAGGAAATTTTTCAGAAAATGAAAAACTATTTGAAAATATATCTTGCTTTTATCCCTCTTTTGAGAAAAATGGAGATAAACCTTTGTTACCAAGGTGGGAGCAAGGAGAATTTTACTTGGGTGATTATCGTGAAGAATTTTTTCGTGCAATGTTTGTGGATACTTTTGTCTCAACCGCGATAGTTCCTTTAACTAGAGGAGCAAAGGAGGAATCTTTGCATGAGATTGACATTGTACTACCAAAATCCAAGGAAGCTTTTCACCAAGAAAGTAGGGAGAATCTCTACTGGGTTGGATTATTAAAAATTGACGAACAAACAAAAGGAAAGCTATCGAATAATAAACAGTTTAAACTAACCATTGGCGGCGACAGTAGATATGGACTTGGTGAAATGATGTTAATCAACATAGAAGAAGAATCAATAGAAAATGATTTAAATTTTCTATTTGCTAACTTTCTCAGTGTTTCCAACGGTCCTGTTGAAAGTACCATTGAACACATAATTGAGATTCAAAGGATCGAAAACAAAAATTTTTCAGTAAAAAGCAAAGGTTTATACTATCATCCTGGTTATAAAATGAAAAAAGAAGAAAAAGAAGAAGAAAAAATTAAAAAATATGTAGACAAGCTATCAAAAGGTTGCATAGAAAAACTTTAGTCCGTCTTTAGATATTTGAATTGATTTTTAACAATTTCTCAAAGTTTTGCGGCTCCTTGTCAAATATGGTTGATAGAATAGACTTAAGATATGATGAAAAATGTATTACAGAGATTTTTTGTTGAGTAATTTCAGCTCAGAAAGGATAACTGTTTACAATATGTTGTTCCTTCTGTGATGAAATTTGGTAGTTTTATGAATCTTTCTGGCATCACTCCTAATAGAACTT
>Ga0182240_100133_pt1 | contig 32966 bp, 34 predicted proteins | sample hydfrates4_PW_90_FD_145594 | JGI IMG/M metagenome (GOLD analysis project Ga0182240, IMG submission 145594) | Subsurface microbial communities from deep shales in Texas, USA - hydraulic fracturing test 4_PW_90 | ecosystem: Environmental > Aquatic > Deep subsurface > Shale gas/oil reservoir >...
TTTTAAAATGCTTTTAAAAAGGTCTTTTTGTCATGCGCATTTTTATTTTTCTGCCTACCTTACTTGCATATCTTTACATACCGCCCTGCAATTTACATTTGGGAATTAATGTTTGTCGAATATACTCATATTCTATCTATGATCCCAGGGATCAAACCACTAAAGCAAGGAGGGTGATTTCCATGCGAGTGATTCAGACCAAGGAAGACATCGAATGCCTCAGGCGGGCCAACGCGCTCCCGGAGCCGTACCTGGGCCTCGTGGAGGGCGATTTCCAGCGCGTGCAGGGAGGAGTCGAGGCACAGAGCGGACCAGGGGCCTACCACCCCGGGATTGAGGGCTACTTCGTTGTCCTGGAGGAGGGCGATAACCTGAGGAACCTGGAGGTGGTGGGCCTGGACCCGGGGGAGGGTGGCTTGCTCGGTTGCGCGCCGGAGGCGGTGGATCTCCTGGAGCCGGCCCCGGGGCTGAAGGTCTTCCAAGTGCTAGTGGCCTACAACAACTCCAGCCTGATGTCCTTCTACCTGGAGAAGGGCCTGGCCGACCCGGAAGTTGAGGCATGGCTCAAAAAGAACCTGATTGACAGTGACACCATAGACCAGCAAACGGGGAAAGCAGCATCCACTGGGGGCACTCCGGATTCAGCAGGGGTGCCCTTTTGAATTTTTCCTGAGATCGAAACAGAACCCAAACCTAAACAAAAACAGAAACTGAAACGTATCGGAGGTGAAACCGGCAGCAATTTGGCTGCTAGAGCAATGACGAAGACGGAAATTCCAGCAAAGAGAATCAGTATTGTCAGCTGCAGGCTGGTCAGGGAGGCCAGCCTCTTGTACGCCGGCCGCAGGATCAGGGGGCCGGAGGACGCGGCACACCTCGTGAGGCAGTTCCTGGCCGACGCCGACCGGGAGGTCTTCCTGGCCGTCTGCCTCAACACCAAGAACGAGCCCACGGCCATCTCCACGGTGAGCGTGGGCACCCTGAACTCCAGCGCCGTGCACCCCAGGGAGCTCTTCAAGTTCGCCATCCTTTCCAGCGCCGCCGGGGTCATCCTGGCCCACAACCACCCCTCCGGAGACGTTGAGCCCAGCGACGAGGACTGCCAGGTCACGGGCAGGCTGGTGGAGGCCGGGAAGCTCCTGGGCATCGAGGTGCTGGACCACTTGGTGGTCGCTCCCGGAGGGAAGTACGTCTCGCTGAAGGAGCGGGGCCTGTTGGGTGGGGGGACAAGCAGTGAGCGGTAGGCCATTCAGTGGGCCGAGACTCCCAAGCCCGAGTGTCGGCCGAGAGGTGTGCCAGGACCTGCAGGGCATCCTGTGGGGCCTGGTGGACAGGCTCGCTTCCGCCCCCAACCCCAGAGTGGGCCGCGTGCAGTGCTTCGAACTGCGGGTGATCGGGGACGGCCTGGGGGAAAAACTCCAGCAGGTGGTGCACACCCAGGAGGAGCCTGAGCCGCACAGGGCCGTGTTCTGGTTCCCAGTGGCCAGGCCCTTAGACGCCACACTGTGTGCGGTAGACGACGGAACCGCTTCCTGGCTGGTGTACGATTTCGAGCTTAGAGATTTTCGCAAATGGTGACTGAAAGGAAAACAAGGGGGTGAGAGGATTGGTAGACCCGGGGAAGGTGCTGAAGATAGTGGCGGCGGTGCTGGCCCTGATCCTGTCGGGCGTCAGCAGGGACGATGCCGCGGCCAAGGTGGCCAGGGATTTCGGGGTTAGTGTCTCCGAGGTGAAACGGATGGTGAATGGTAGGAAGTAATATCCTAAAACAAATTAGTTCCAGTATGGGTTCTTTTGCAGATGTGTGCCACCAATTTCCATTTCTGGAATTTTGGCATGAAATTGAACGACTAAAAATAATTGATATATTGCGATATTGAGAGCATTTGCAAGCTAATTCCAAGTTTTTCATAAAATGTTCCAAAATGAAACAATTTTGAGGCTCGTTTGCCACAACGAAACTGTTTCCAGCTGTTTTGGCGTGGCAAACCGCCGCTCTCCGGTTTTGAAAAAAACGCTGATTTTGCGACGTGCCAAGCCCCTAAAGCCAATGCTACTATTATACCTGGACCTCACCAACCCCGTGTGAGAACAAGTAAGTTCCGTTCCTTGGCAACCGAATAGTGAAAGGGATCAACGGTTAGCGGCGCAGCTTGGCAAGCATCTGCCAACGGGTTCTAACTAGTGCCTGCCTGGGAGGGTCACAAAACACCGCTGGTTTGCCTTTTCCCAGCATAAGGAAGTTCTCACGCCGCGGGGTTGTGTTTGGGGGCATCCGGGGCGACCGGAAGAGCACCCCGGATTGCACTCCCTGTCTCGCAGGGCAGCTGGGGCAGCGCTTTGGGGGAAATTTTTTTTGGCCCGGTCCAAAATTTTTTTTGAGCTGAGCGACTTGCCCCCCAGAGATTGAAAAGCTACAAAGGATGGTGAACAACAAGGAAGATGAGTCAAAAAGACAAAGAGAGTCAAGAAGCTGTTGCACTTAAACGCCAGGAAACAGTCAGGGATTTTCTGTGGACACTGTACGGTGACGAACCCCCCGGGTACTTGGTCATTTTCACGAAGCCGGGTAACCGTTCCGCTGCCTTCCCTGCAGGCGACCACGGTAGCGCTGCGGAGCACGCCGTAGCCGAATCGGACACTAAAGATGTCTACTTCAACGTCGGACTGCAGGGCAAGGAGCCTGAGAGGGGGAGGGGCAAGGCCGAAACCGTCTCCGCCATCCCCGGTCTCTGGATGGACATTGACGTCAGAGGTCCCAACCACAAGCAAGAGGACCTCCCCGGTAGCGTGGAGGAGGCCAAAAAGGTCTTTGACTGGTTGCCACAGGCCCCCACCCTCATCGTTTCCACCGGAGGCGGCCTGCACTGCTACTGGCTCTTCAAGGAGCCCTGGCGGTTGGACAGTCACGAGGAGTGGAAAAGGGCGAGGGAACTGTCCAGGAGGTTCCAAAGAGCCATTATAGCAAAGGGGAAGGAATTCGGCTGGCGCCTGGACAACACCAGCGACCTCGCGCGGCCCCTTCGCCTACCCGGCACGTACAACCGCAAGGGCGATGAGCCGTACCTGGTCGAGTACCTTGAGCAGCACGATACCGAGGAAGAGTATTTCTATGACCCGGAGGATTTTGAAGCAAACCTCCCCACCGACAAAAGCTCAGAGCCGAGTGCCAACACCCGAGTTGCCAATCCCCCGGAAGAACTCCACCCGGCCGCCCAAGTGGGCCCAATTGCTGAGGGCTGCTCGTGGATGCGCCACTGCAGGGACGACGCCGAGCGCATCCCCTACACGGACTGGTTTCACATGCTTGGCATTCTCCAGCGTTGTGCTGAAGGACAAGAGGTAGCCCACTCGTGGTCGCAGCCGTACCCGCAATACACGCAGGAAGAAACAGCGGCAAAGTTGATAGATGCGGCAAAGGTGGGCCCGGTGACCTGCCGCTACGTTGAGGAGGATTTGGGCTGGCAGGGCTGCACCCGGTGCTCCAACAAGGGGAGGGTCAAAAGCCCGATCGTGCTCGGCAGGAACCCACGCGGAGAGATGACTGTTGAAAAAGCTACCTCCCTCGTACAGGAGGCGGTGGAAAAGTACCGAGCAGGTGATCCAGGAGCCCCTTTTGAAAAGGAAGTCTCTAGAGCCCTTGCTTGGTTGGAGAAAAATGATCTACCTGAATTCCAAAGGCTCAAGCACGAGCTGACTAACGTTGCCAGGGTTCCGAAAAGGGATCTAAATAACTGTATCAAGGGTGCCAAGAAAGAACTGGAAGAGGAAGAGCGGCAAAGGGCACGCGCGGAGAGCATGCCGGATCGCACATGGTTGGAGTGGGCTAAATCCCTGGGCTTCAGCGTGGACGAGGCCACGGGCGATGTCACAGGCCTAAACCACAACATCTTCGCGAAGCACGTCCTCAGTGAGGTCACCTTGCTAGTGACCAGTGACGGGAGGTTCCACCGGTACGGCGGCGGCCTCTGGTCGGAGGTCAGCACGTTGGAGATGGGGAGAATGCTGCACGACATGATGGAGGAGGTCAGGGAGGACATCTGGAACGCCGGCTGGGAGGGCGCGGTTGTGGGCTCCCTCGCCAGGAAGGCGGAATTCGCAGAGGTGCTCGACCAGGACCGCGAGCACATCAACCTCGCGAACGGGATGTTCAACATCAACACCTACGAGCTTGTAGCGCACGATCCCAGTTTCCGGTCCAGCGTCCAGCTGCCCATCGCCCTGGACTCAGGTGCGGAGTGCTCCCGGTTCCTACGCTTTTTGGACGAAGTGTTCGAGGGAGACGAGCAGCGCGTAATGCTGGTCCAAGAGATGCTGGGTTACTGTCTGACCCCGGAGACGCGGGCTCACAAGTCCTTCATCCTCACCGGTGCCGGTGCAAACGGGAAGAGTGTGCTGATCGATGTTCTTGAGGCCCTGGTGGGCAAGGAGAACGTCTCCCACGTGCCGCTCGGTGAACTAAGCAAGCCATTCTCAAGGGCGGACATCGTAGGCAAACTGGTCAACGTTTCCAGCGAGAACGAGGTCGAAGGTAGCAAGCTGAACACCCAGTACTTCAAAAACCTTGTCGCTGGAGACGAAGTGCGGGTTGAGAGGAAGTACGAGCAGGGCTTCAGCTACAGGCCCATTTGCAAGCTCGTCTTCGCAGTCAACAAGTTACCGGATTCCCGGGACAAGAGCCATGGCTTTTACAGGCGACTGGTGCTAATCCCCTTCGACCGCATTTTCTCAGGCGAAGATGATGACAAGCACCTGCTGGAGAAGCTGCTGGCGGAGCTGCCGGGCATCTTCAACTTCGCCGTCGAAGGACTTAGGCGCCTCAGGGAGCGGGAGTTCGTGTTCACCGAGGCCCAGGTCGTGAAAGAGCAACTGCACGACTACAAGTCCGAGCAGAACCCGGTGATACCATTCTTAGAGGAAAACATTGTTGAGGGGCGGGAAGAAGACAGGCTGTTCAGAAGTGAAATTTGGAAGAGGTTCAAAATCTGGTGCCACGTCCACGGGTACAACGCCTACTTCAGCGAGGTCAATCGGAACAGGAACAAATTCTGGGCTGACCTCATCGCCGCGGCAAAGGAACTGGGGATAGAAATCCCCAAAAAGCCCGAGAAGACCGGGGGCGAGCGCTACTACAAGGGCTTGGCGCTAACTAACGATGGAAAAAGGCCCAACGTTGCCGAGTTGTTCCAGGGGACTGGTCGGCCCAAGACTGAGGAAACTTCGGATTCTAAATCGGACAATCAGCCGGAAAACGAGGGTTTGGAGATCGTCATGGAATTCCTGTCGGACGAGTTCCTTGCTGACCTGGACGACGACCTGGTGCTGATGGAATTCCACTACTTCCTTGAACTTGGTAGCGGCAGGGAAATTTCATGGGAGGATTGGCAGGAAGAGTGGGAAGAGAGCAGGCACGAGGCTAGAGAGGCGGCCAGAATCAACCTGGGCGGCCACGAGCACGTGCGGCCAAAGTCCTAGTGACCATCAGGAGGCTTCCCAAAAAAGACTTTTCCCCGCCGCCAAAAAAGATTTTCAGGCCAACGGCTGCCCCGCTGCCCCCGCCTTGCAGGACGCGCCCAGGACGGTTTTTGAGGGGGCACTAGCTGCCCTCGCCGCACCCTGGCACTCCCAACTTTGGGCTGGGGGGGCAACCTTGTGCTCCTCAAAAAGCGCATCGGATTGCTTGCCACGCTTGGCAAGGGCTGCGGGGCAGCAAAAAAACCAAAAAAAATTTTTCCGATGGCGTGAAAAAATTTTTTTGCAACCCCCTAGGCCAAGTTACAATCAAGTGTGGCACACCGCTTTGCCTCCACAGCAAGCTGACCACTGCTCGAAATCTCCTCCCTAACTTGTTAGGGACTAATTTGAACAAATCATTAGAGCAACAAGAAATGATTCTAGATGTGAAGCCCGGACAAGAACTTTTTGTCCACCTTAAAGCATTGAGAGCTGCCAGGAACCGCAGAGCTTTAGCTGCGCGTTTTTGTTACGTTGCCCTAAACGTTTCAGAAACCGTCACCGAAACATTGCAACCTTCGGTCATATATTATTACCTTGGAAGTTAGAGAAAACGAAAAGGGGACAAAGACTTGCCAAACGGGCACGGATGAGGAGGAATGACACATGCTGTTTGGGGAAGCAGTGGATGGTTTCCTGGCCCAGCAAAGGAGCCTGGAAAAGAGCGGTACCACGGTGAAGGGCTACTCAAAGGACCTGGACCAGTTCCGGCGGTGGCTGGAGGCGGCCTACAACTGCCCGGCCTACGTCGAGGACGTCACGATTGAGGACGTGGAGGGTTACCTCACGATGCTCAAGGAGGAGCGCGGTCTGATGCCGGCCAGCAGGAAGCGTGTCGCCGCCAGCATCCGGGTCTTCTTCAGGTACGCGCTCCGCAAGGGCCTTTGCCCGGAGGACATCGCCTCCGAGGTCCAGCCCATCAAGGTGCAACAGAAGGAGCGGGAGTACCTAACCGAGGAGGAGGTCATGGACTTCGCGGGGGAAATCCGGCACGAACTGGTGCGCGTCGCGGTGCTGACCATGTTCTACACTGGGCTACGGGTTTCGGAGCTGACGGGCCTCAGGGCGGAGGACGTGGACATGGACGCCGGAGTCATCCGCGTGCGAAAAGGAAAAGGCGGGAAGGCCAGGTCCGTGCCGATGTCGCGGAAGCTTCGCGACCTGCTTGAGGACTACCTGACCTGGCGGGTGGACTCGGACCACTTCTTCGCCACCAGGAAGACTGGCAGGCTCTCGAAGGAGCGCGTCGACGCGGTGATCCGGGAGACCCGCCGCAGGCTGGGCCTGAGGAAGAAGGTCACCGCCCACACCTTCAGGCACTCCTTCGCCAGCGGGCTGGTGGCCAAGAACGTGAACATCGTCAACATCAGCCGGCTTCTGGGGCACGCGGACATCAAGACAACCTCTGTGTACACCCACACCAACACTTCCCAGCTTCAGGACGCCGTGAACGCGCTTTAGGAGGCGGGGAAACGCCGGGTCTCTGGGCCCGGCTTGCACCCCAGAAACTTTGGAAGGGAGAACTGACGTGAAAAGGTTTACTAACGCCGAGAAGATCCAACACGTCCTGAAGGGGCTTCAGGCAAGGATGGACCGGGACGAAATCGCCAGGGAACTGGGCTACAAGCACTACCGCTCCTTGGACATGTTCATGCGCAGGCAGGGGTACACCTGGGACAGGTGGAACAACGTCTACCTGTCCCCGGAAGGCAGGACGCAGGGGATGTACGCCCGGGACGACGCGCCCCCGCCGCCCGGCAGGGCCGGGAAGGTCATCTCCCTCTTCTCCAGGGGGGAGCTCGACCCCAGGGAGATCGCCGCTAAGCTGGGATTCGAGGGGCACAGGGAAATGGCCGCCTTCATGGCTTCAAAGGGCTTCGTCTGGGACTCCGACGCCGGGAACTACGTTCCTGAAGGCGGCAACGGTCAGACACCGGCGGAGACTCCCAAGCCGGAGGCAGTTGGTTCCGGAAGCCAAGGGATTGCTTCGTCGTCCCGTGCTGCGCCCGAAGAGGAGATTTTGGACGATGACCAACCTTCCCTGGAGCGGTACCTGCCCCTGCTGCGCTTTTTGGAGGAAAACGAGGAGGCCCTGCGGGACCTCCTGGCCGGTTCTTCGTCGTCTCCCACCGAGGGCAGTTTTCCTCGCTACGCAATCCCGGGGCGCTTCGTCACGAAGTCCGTGCACATGAGCGACCAGCTGGACCAGATGGTCCGGGACTTCAGCGAGGAGAAGAACATCGCCCAGAGGCACGTTTTCGAAATCGCCCTGGTGGAGTTCTTCCGAAAGTACGGCTACAAGCGCGAGATTGACGCGCTTCTGGGCCAGGGGTAGGGTGCCGGCACCACCGGTGCGACTCAAAGCCGCCGGCCAGAGCAACAAAACCGCAACGTCCGGCAACCCTTGGGGCACATGGGTTGTTGGTTTTACCAAATGGAAAATCAATGGGAACCAAATGGCCACCTTTTGGTCTCCTTTTGCAACTCTAATCTTTTGGCAACGGTGCACTTGATTCTCTTGTTTTCTTCTTTTGGAAAAACAACAAAATCCCGCGTTTTCTTGGGACACATGGCTTTGGGGGCAGGAAAAAATATGGAAAATTTTGGTCGATTTTCGTCAGTTGACTGGCAACAGCAGAATGCAACAGAGCTCACTGGAGAAGTTGTCTTCGGGGCTTCGCATCAATAGTGCGGCAGACGATGCAGCTGGTCTGGCAATATCTGAAAAGATGCGGGCCCAAATTCGCGGTTTGGAGCAGGCCCAGCGGAACGCTGAGGATAGCATTTCTCTCCTCCAAACTGCTGAGGGCGGTCTGAATGAAGTGCACTCGATTTTGCAGCGCATGCGTGAGTTAGCTACACAGGCAGCCAATGACACCAATGTTGACGTTGACCGCGGTGAGATTCAAAAAGAGATTAACAATTTGACATCTGAGATTAATAGGATTGGTAATACCACTGAATTTAATACTCAAAGCCTTTTAAAAGGTGACGGAAAAGCTAGCCTGGCAGATTCGGGAATAGTAACTGATGGAACTTTGCAAAATGGTGCTGATGCATATAAGATTTAGGCTAAGCGTACTGACCAAGTGTCCGATGCAACCTGGGCAGACGGTGATACGATTTCCTATACTATCAACGGTCAGACATTAACTGCAACATTTAAAACAAACGACGCTAATTATGACGACAGTGCTGCATACAATGTTACTGGCACAACTGCTGATGTTAATATTGCCAACGGTGGTACGACAGTCAATAATGTTGCCGAAGGTATTGCAAACGCGATGCAAGCTATGATTGATGCTAATGACACATTGAAAGGTGATTACACAGCCACCGTGAGTGGAGATAAAGTAATAATTGAAGCTGTATCTGGTGGCGAATTTGATGGTGCCGCCGGCAGCATTTCTAACGCTACAGTAACTACTACTGGCGCTGGTGACGTGACCAATGATGCAGCAAATACGAATGACGGATCTAACGTTGCAGCTGTTGCAGCATCAACAACAATTGATTTCACAGATGCTACTGGTCTAAGTATAGATACACAAGCTGAAGTTGAAGCATTAGTTGGAAAAGGAATGACCGTCAACGGCGTCCAATTAGAATTCTACAATGCTAATGACGGCGCGTATACAGGAGAAGCTGTTGGGATAAACCTTAGTGATGCTATTAACGCGTCTGCTAACTGGGACCAGGCACTGGCCACCGCACTGTCTGACCAGATAGGTGCTAAGGTGGATGGTGTTACAACCTCTGATGCAGCTGGAGTTCTAACAATCACAGCTTCTACAGCTGGTGCAGCTGGCAATGATATAGCTGTCACTGATGGTGGGGTGCAAGAAGACTATAAAGCCACCTTCCAAGTGGGTGCCAACAAAGACCAAAGCATGTCCATTGAAATCAATGATATGCGGGCAGCTGCATTAAAAATAGCGGGTACGGCAGGGACAGATGGTTTTACAGCTGCTAACGCCGTCACCAACGGCACGGATAACACGAATATCGAAGCAGCCCTTGACGTTTCCACATATGAAAACGCCTCCAATGCTGTGGACGTAATAAACGATGCCATTGAAACAGTTTCAGCTGAACGTTCCAAGTTGGGTGCCTATCAGAACCGCTTAGAGCACACAATCAACAACCTGGGGACATCTTCCGAAAACCTGACCGCAGCCGAGTCTCGCATTCGCGATGTAGATATGGCCAAGGAAATGATGGAGTTTACCAAGCAGAATATCCTCAACCAGGCAGCTCAGGCCATGCTGGCCCAGGCCAACCAGATGCCCCAGGGCGTACTGCAGCTCCTGCGGTAATTGCTATGAATACAACCACAAAGGGGTCTCAGGTCAATCCTGGGGCCTCTTTTCTCTACATAGCCTCATTAAAGGGTAGATAACATGAATAAGTACATAGGCATAATGAAAAGGACAACGGAACTGGCAGATACCTGCCTGAAGGGCCTTGAGCACATCAGGTCAAAGCTCAACCAGGGTGAATTCAATTCCACCCTGATGATGTTCCACGACTCCGCCAACGCCTTCCACCAGATGCAAAAGTCCATCCAGCCCGTGCTTAAGAACTGCCGGGCAACGAGCTGGAATCCCTGTCAGATTCCCTCCGCGATACCATCAAGCTTGTTGTCTCCACCTACGAGCAGGGAGACCGGGGCAAGGTGCTGGAGATCCTGCAGTTCACCCTGCTACCCCAGTACAAGAAGTGACAGGACGAGCTGAACCCTGCTTCCAGCCCTACCTCTTATCGTAAGCAAAATACCGGAATAAAGGATAGTCACTATCAATTCCAACGCGGACTACCTCAAACAAAAGCTGGAGTGGGTGGAACAGTACTCGGGTCGGTTTCAGGCCTGGCTTACGCCATTCCCAAAACCTCCTAAATGAGTACTGACCCTCACCACGTTATGTAGTAAGTAAAAGGTTGTAAATTCCTTGAAAGCGTATCACCCATAAGATAAACTGTAATCAGAAGAAAATTAATGGAATTTTACTTTTGGAAGCCAAAGGGTGGTTGGTTTTAGATTCTCCAGTACACAGGAGTGTATTTTTATGAATCACTTAAACTTGGATATGCTTCAGCAAAAGGCAGCAGATATTGCCCGGGCAAATAAAATGTTGGCCGAATATGCCACAATCCACCGCGACAAATTTTTGCAAGACGAAACACTGCTGTCGGCTGCCAAATACCAGCTTATTGTAGCCATCGAGGCGGCACAAAACATTTGCAATCACATTGCGGCCCGGGTAGCTAAGAAAGCGCCTGTTAGTTACAGTGATTGCTACATGATCTTGAGTGAAGAATCCATTATCGACAAGGAATTGGCAATGAGACTGGCACAAATGGCAAAATTCAGCAATCTCTTAGTACACCGTTATGGTAATATTGATGACAGAAGGGTATACGATGTTATTACCGGCGGCAACTTAGGTGACCTGCAAATTTTCCTTACTGAAATCAGTAAAATGGTAGGGGAAAGTCTATAATGAAACAAAACTACATTAATTCCATAAAAAATATAATAAGCAACTGCTTACAAGATCGTGATGAGATAATATTTGCTTATCTTCATGGTTCGTTACTGGATCACCATCATTTTAATGATATTGATATAGCTGGCTTTTTGCATCATAGCAAGGCAATCGATCCGGAAAAAGCATTTAATTATGAGATGAAAATCTCACTGATATTGGAACGTGAACTCGGAAAACCGGTGGATTTTCATGTTCTAAATTTCACATCTGCTGCTTTTGCTTATCATGCTACCGCGGGAGAATTAATTTTTTCTAGAGATGACCAATGCCGATATGAATTCCTGGAAAGGACATGGATGATATATTTTGATTATCGTCATTTTGTAAAGGCTTTCATGGAAGACTTAGCCACTGGAACACAGGGGGACGGTTCTTTTGTGTTCTATTGCAAGACAAAACCAAAGTATAAAGGATGATTTTGGGCTGCCACACATTGGGAATAATGTCGACCGGCATGTCTTGAGCCTGAATTCTCACCAGCCAGCTATCTGACAGTTACCCGCAACTGAAAGGCTTGATAAAAATACCAGTACATGGTAATTTATAAAACCCAAAACTTGAATTATTCTTCGGAGATGCTCTCCAAAAGATCCTTCGCCCAAGATATTATTTTATCTTCCTCTTCATCACCGGATTCCACGATGGAGCTTAATATGTCAACAGCCTCATCTAGGCGACCAATGTCATCCAATAAAAGGGCCTTCCGGTAGCGAATAAAGTTATCACCAGGATATTTTTCAATCAAGTCCTGGTATTCTTCCATGGCTTTCTGCAAACCCATCGCGGTATGCAAAAAGTCGGCTTTGTCACAAAGTAGGGTCTTTTTTTCTTCCTCGTCACCGTCAAGTTCCAGTAATTTCTCTGTTATCTCCACGCCCCGGGCAGCATACCGGGGGTGTCTTAGACAAAAATGTTGAAAGTCATGCAAGGCATTCTTCAAAAAATCCCTTTCTGCCCGGTTCACATTCTCCTGCAGGTATATTTCGGCACCCTCAAGACATTCCTTTTCTTCCAGGTATTTAGCGATATGGGCACTGTTTTCCAGCTGTATCAAGAGCGCGTCCGGCTCCAAGGTAAAGAGGTAATCATAATAAGCATAATGACCCGCTCCCAGAATCAAGGTGCCGGCGTTTTTCGGCGCTTTGAGGCTATCCGCCACCGGAAGGCAGCATTTCTTAAACTTTTTGCCACTTCCACAGGGGCAGGGCTGGTTACGCCCTGGCATATCAATTTCAGCATTCAGTAAATTCAACCGCCTGGCATAAGCATCTTTATCAAAAGGCTTTTTTTCACTAATCACCGGGAGAATATGAGGAACTAACAGGTTGGCTACGGACCCGCGGGCGGTATGCGGATGCAGGCCTGAATTTATCAGACGCTCTACCGCCTGCCCCGCTTCCGGCGGGTCGCCCTGGATAATTTGATTTTCCACAATTGACTCGAATGTAACGTGCAGGATGAGATTGATCCCGTTTATTCCAATCGGCCCGTGGAACATATTTCTATTCTCCCACAACCACCTCACCTCGGGATGCACAGCAAACACCGCAGCCAAGGAATCTTCTTCACAAAAACCAATCAACTGGTCATGCATGGCACCATAATCGTTCTCAATCAATGTTTTCTCACCTTTTTCTTTTTATTTGATGACACAAGGGGACGGTTCTTTTGTGTTCAAAGTATAGCAGGTCGGTTTCGGGCCTGGCTTACACCATTCCCAAAACCTCCCAAAGGGAACCTGTCCCTCAATGCGTTTCAATAAACTTAAAGATATACCGGTAATACTTTTCATACATAACCAATGTATATCCAATACTATCGTATACGATCCCGTCATCGATTTCTTCGTACTCGTGCACAATAATATTTCGCTCACCGGTGGAGGGTGCAATTTCCCTGGCAAAATCAAGTGGAAATAATCCAATTTTTGCCGCTTGAATGAAGGAATCAAAGGAATCTCCGGGGGCAGGTTTACCCGCATCCACCACCGCATGTGTGTTAATGTCAACAGCCACATCTACAATTAATTGTATAAGTCGTTCAACCGTCCTTTGAATTCGGAAATCATCCATATATTCTTCCAAGGATATATTTTTAAAAGATTCGAGCTCATCCAAATATTGCCTCAGTTTATTAAGTTTGCGGAGGGCAACCTGCTTGTTAACCATCAAAAATCCTCCTAGGGATAACCTTTCAACCTGTTTCTTAAATACACTTCTTCCATTTTATAGAATAATCTTGCATCCTCATGTTGTCTAACAGCCAAAGACACAAATTCGGGAAATATACTATGGTTTTTTTGGTAGATAGGATGTCCGGTACGGGCAACATTGTATTTCATAAGGGGTGATGCTGTATTTAGCAGGACAAGATCAAATGTGGACGTTTCTAAAAAGGAACAAATATCCCTTATTAAAGCTCGCCTGAAACGGCCCAACTCCTGGCCCCGGGGTGGCAAACTTTCTTTTTCTACCAGTACAGCTAAATCCCAGTCACTGTCCGGCCGGGCTGTGACCTGGGCCCGGGATCCGAAGAGCACAACTAGTGTTATATACTTTTCCCGGCAAAACTCTTTAAAAGCCTCACTTTGTAGTTTAAGTTCAATTTTTCTTTCAATGGACAACTAAAAACTCTCCTTTGTCCCTTGCAGGCAACCTTCGCTCTTAACTTATTTTACCAAGCAAATGGGTTTTAATCAATGTTAGGGACCACGAACACAAGGGGACGGTTCTTTTGTGTTCTATTACAAGACAAAACCAAAGTATAAAGGATGATTTTGGGCTACCACACATTGGGAATAATGTCGACCGGCATGACTAGAGCCTGAATTCTCACCAGTTAGCTATCTGACAGTTATCCGCAACTGAAAGGCTTGATAAAAATACCAGTACATGGTAATTTATAAACATGATAATTAGCGATGAGGTGAGGGAATCTTGGGCAATATGATTAAGATTAATATAGATGAGGTTTGTTCATATGTTGCTTCGGTTGTAAAAAATGTGCCTGGAATTGCCGGTGCGTATTTATTTGGTTCCGCGCTGCAGGGTAAAGTGCGGCCTGAAAGTGATATCGACATAGGACTTGTTCCGGAAAAAGACAGCCTCTCGGAAAGAGAAACCGACTTTATGGAATCTGAGGTCTGTAACCTATTACAGCAATTTAGGGGACACCCATTTGATGTTATAACACTAACAATGAATTCCAACAACATCATTTTTTGCTTTCGGGTTATCAAGGAGGGAAGACTTATTTATGCAAGAAACATAGACAGAATACAAGATTTCATGGAGCATGTAAGCAGACGTTATGCCGAAGTGTACCCTCGATATAAGCAGGCCCTTGAAGAAATCATAGAGGAGGTGATTTCTCCTGGGAATTGATAACGATCGTATTTATAAAAAAGTAGCATACATTCGTGAACAGGTTACAAGCATTCAAAATCTATTAAAGGAAAATAACAAAGTGTATATTCTTTATAATCCATGGCTAATTAAGGGGTTGAAATACTCACTTTTACACCAAAATGTGAAATAATTAACCAGTTAGCTGCGTCTAATAATTAGTACATATTTGCGGCGGAGGTATTTTTAGTATGGAACCGGAGCAGCAAGCAAATAACCCCCGAAAGGGCCTGGGTCAAAAAATAAAGGGGCTTCCCCGCTGGCTGAAGTGGACACTCTGTTTGGTTTTATTGCTGGCCGTGGGAGCTGCGGTGGCGCTGTAACCGTTACCACGGTTACTTTAAAGAAAGAAGATATCGAGCGAACGGTGCTGGCCACCGGGCGCATTGAGGCCAGGGACAAGCAGGAATTTTTCACTCCAGTGGACAGTACCGTTATGGAGCTGGCAGTGGAAACCGGTGACCGGGTGCAAAGGGGGCAAATACTGGGAAGGTTGGACACCCTGGAACTGGGGCGCCGCTATGAGGAAGCCCGGGCCCGCCTGGCGGACGTACAGGCTGCTTTGGCGCGAGCAATGGCCACCAGTGACAGCCTGGAATTTGAGCGTGCCGCTGCCGGTTATGAAAAAGCACAGAAACACCTGGAGAGGATAGAGTATCTGTACGAACATGGGGCGGTAACCGCCGGGGAGCTGGAAACGGCCCGGGTTGATTATGCTGCTGCCAATGCCGCCTACCGGGAAGCAAAAATAAAATTGGAACAGGGGGCCGCGGCCAAGGAGGCGGCTTCCCTGCAGGCACAGGTGGAACTGGCGGAGCAGGAGGTGGCCCAGGCCGAGGAGAGGTTAAACCTGGCCACTTTTACCGCTGAACAAAGCGGGGTGGTGCTTTTTGTGGGGGCGGAAAAGGGCAACCGGGTGCAAGAAGGCACTCGTCTATTGGTAGTGGGTAGTGATGACAATTTGGAAGTTACCGCAGGCGTAAATGAGATAGATGCGGGCAGCCTGGAAGAGGGGCAAATTGTCCGAGTAACCTGTGCCACATTGCCCGGTAAAGAATTTAGGGGCAAGGTAAGCCGCGTTTCCGCGGCGGCTATTTCCCAGGATAATAACGGGGACAACGGTGTGAGCGTTCCGGTGACGGTACAGCTGGAGGATAATACCGGTGAGCTGAAACTGGGCTATACAGTTGACCTGGCCATCATCACCATGCAAAAACAGGATGTATTAACGGTTCCCTTTGAAGCCCTTGTGGACCGTGGAGGTCAAAAGGCGGTATTCGTGGTGGAAAACGGTATAGCCAGGGAACGCCTGGTGGAAACTGAACCCGGCAATGAACTGAACGATATTGTGGTTTCCGGTCTAAATAAGGGGGACAGGGTCATAACAAACCCCTCACCATCTATTCATGACGGCCTGGAAGTGAATATTGTTTCCCCGGGTGAAAGATTATGATCAGAATCATTGACGGCAAAAAAACCTACCATACCGGGGCTGTTTCCGTTGAGGCCCTGCGGGGAATTTCCTTACATATAAAGCCTAATGAATTTGTGGCCATTATGGGACCCTCCGGTTCCGGTAAGTCCACCCTGATGAACCTTTTGGGGCTATTGGACCGTTTCTCCGGCGGTAGCTACCTATTGGACGGAATGGAAGTCTCGGGCCTCGGTGAAAATGAGCTGGCCAGGATGCGTAATCAAAAGATAGGCTTTGTATTCCAGAATTTTAATCTCCTGCCCCGCCTGACAGCATTAAAAAATGTAGAACTTCCCCTCATTTATTCCGGTTTAAAGGCCTCTGAGCGCCGGGAAAGGGCTGTTTATGCCCTAAAGCAAGTGGGCCTTGAAAACCGGATGCACCACTTTCCCAATGAGCTTTCCGGCGGGCAGAATCAAAGGGTGGCAATTGCCCGCGCCCTGGTAAACAACCCTTCCATTATTTTGGCTGATGAGCCCACCGGGGCGCTGGATACCCGTACCGGGTCGGAAATAATGGGCATTTTTCAGCTGCTGCACCGGGAAGGGGCCACCATTGTGCTGGTTACCCACGAACACGAAATAGCCAGGCACTCCGGGCGCATCCTCCATTTCAGGGACGGTCTTTTGGTGGGTAATGAACCGGTGGGAAATCCCCTGGACGCCTCCCTTTCGGCTTCTCCTACACAGGAAGGGGGAACCGGCCAATGAACCTCTGGGAATCGGTAACGGTGGCACTAGAAAGCATCCGCGGCAACAAACTGCGTTCTTTCCTTACCACCATGGGTATAGTTATCGGCATTGCCGCTGTAATGTCTGTGGTGGCCATAGGCCAGGGCGGCAGGGCTATGCTGATGAAGGAGCTGGAAAAATTCGGCACCAATATGTTTTTTATCTTTGTGAATTACCAGGAGGGGCAAAGTACCAGGCCGGGAGATTTTCGGGAAGAGGATGTAACCATTATCAAGCAGTTGGTACCGGAGATAGAGTATATGTCCCCGGTGAGGTACTCCCAAATGCCGGTCCGGGGCACCCGGGGCCAGAAGTCTGTACGGGTTAACGGTACCACCGGAGATTATGCCCAAATTCGAAACATGGAAACCCAATGGGGCAGGTTTTATACGGATAATGACCAGGCTGTGGGTCGCAGAGTAGCGGTAATGGATGCGGAATTGGCCGAAGAATTGTTCGGCCGTGGCAATCCTGTGGGCAAACGGGTAATAATATATGGTAATCCCGCTCTGGTGGTGGGGGTACTCAAAAAGGAAGAGTCGGCCCTGGGGTTCAATACCCGCCAGGAAATATATGTCCCCCTATCCTTCCTGCAGCAGATAACCGGGTCCAATTTCATCCACGAGCTGGTGGGCAGCGCCGGCTCCCGGGAAGATGTTTACAGGGCCATGGAGAGGGCCCAAAGGATAATGGAACGCAGGCATAATGCTCCCGGGCGGTACGCCACCCACAGCATGGAGCAGGAAATGCAATCCGCTAATCAAATTACCGGTATCATGACGCTGGTGGTGAGCTTTATAGCGGGCATCTCCCTTTTGGTGGGCGGAATAGGGGTAATGAACATTATGCTGGTTTCCGTAACCGAACGCACGCGGGAAATAGGGATTCGCATGGCTCTGGGGGCTAGGCGAAGGGATATACTGGTGCAGTTTTTAATAGAGTCGGTGGTACTCTGCGTGCTGGGGGGACTCATCGGTATTATCCTGGGTTATGGCGGCGCCCAGCTGATAGCTATGGTGGCCAAATGGCCTCCCCTGGTATCCTGGTGGACTGCACTGGTGGCGTTTTTGTTTTCCGCGGTGGTGGGAGTCTTTTTCGGCATATATCCCGCCAACAAAGCCTCGAAACTGGACCCCATCGAAGCGCTGCGTAGATAACCAAGCCGGAAGAGAAATAATTCAAGTAAATGGTGACTGTCACCAAAAACTTGAATTATTTTCATTCACTTAATTCGTGGGGTGATACCTGCTGCCATGAAAATAATTAACAGGGAAAATTTCATTACAAGAAAACAAATAGAAGGAATCCTTCGACTTTTGGGTAAGGACTATGAACCCCGAAGGCTTATCATTTATGAAACCAGGTTTGATATGATTAGGTATTATCCTCTCTGTTTTAACTTTTCCCTGGAGGAATTTAGTGGTGAGTTGGAAGGCTCATATGATCAAGCCTCAGATACCGTCTATGTTTGCATTTTCTCACAAACGGACGACGGTGATGACTTTCACAGCAAACAGCTTTATTCGCTGCACGCATTGCTCCATGAATTGCGGCACAGATACCAGTATGAAAAAAACCTCTTTGTCGATGATGATGACGGTTCCGAAGAGGACGCGGACAGGTTTGCAACAAAATTTATCAACAGCCGCTCCCGTAAGATCAGTAAAATCATGGACTGGAAGGATGAGTGGACCGTGGAGGAGGAAGACTAGCACTCCCTTTGAGCTTTGGTCTTAAACATGGTTTAAGCCCGCTCCTAAGAAATTTAATCTCTCAGAGCGGGCAACACTCCTTGCGCTCACTAATCGAGCTTTTAATTTTATGAAATCACTTCGCTCCGGGTGTTACCACTCCGTATTTCGCCCGCTAACTTTTACGCAATGCAGCGGCAAGGGCCACTGCGGATTCCGGGTCTCTTTCCTTTAGCATGGCCATATATTGAAAAACGCTGCCGGGGTAAGAAAGCTGTTCCCCCCAGAGAGCCAGTTCCAGGCAGTGACGCGCCAGGGCGATAATGCAATCATCCGTATGATTCTCCCGGCATTCCCTGCAGAGGAGGCATGTCTCCGCAATGGCGGGCATGGATCGTCGGCGTAATAGGGTTTAAAATCCGAAAGGGGTATGTGTTCGGATGCCCCCGGTATAACCTGGCTGTTTTTACCGGCGGCAAATTTCAGCACCCTCAGGGCAAAACCGGCCAGGCAGGTGGCTTTATTGCAATTTTGAGGATCCTGGTCGCACTTAGCGCAAATATCTCCCAACAGCTTCTCTAATTTTCCCAATTGAAAATCACCACTCATATAAAAAACCCTCCTTAATTTCAAGCCAGTTAACTAACCTTTAAGAATCCTTTAAGAAATCGAGAAATTCACTGGCCGGCTCATCACCGGAGCGGTGCTGCCGCAGCGTTGCCCCGCGACCGCCTATATATACATCGAAGCTGTCCGGTCCGGTGGCTATGGCACCCAAATCGGCACAAAGAGGATCGGTGCACCCCCGGGAGCAGCCAGCCACGCTTATTTTAAAATCCTTTGGCGCGGGATAGCCCCAATAATTCTGCTGGAGGCCGGCCCCCAGCTTTAAGGCATCACCCCTGGACCATGTACAAAGGTCGCCATCACCGCAGCAGGCTTTAACATTGCGCACCACTCCACCGTAAGTTCCCACTTTCAGCCCCAGCTCTTCAACTATGTAACAGGCCTGCTCCTTTTTCTCCGGTGGCAATACCAGCACGAGGGTTTGGCGGGTGGTAAATTTTAACGCCGCAACTTCCAATTCTTGCAGGCGGGAGGCCAGACCCGAAAACTGATCCGGTGTTACAACTCCGCAATTGCCCACGACCACCAGTGCCTCCAGACCGTTCCTTTGCTTAAAGCATGCAGTACCCACAAAGATACCTCCTGTTAAAATTAATTTGTGATAATACTAATTTGTAATGGTTATAATTTTATATCTATTTTAATTTTCGCCCACTTCTTTGTCAACATATTTTTTACTCTTAAAAACATAAAAATTTCCTCAAGCAACAAAATTATAAGAAAAAAATTTAACTTACAACTTAACTTTTGGGTCTCGGTGCCGAATAGTAACTTATACCCTATAAAAAAACCGGAGGGGATCTTTATGTTCTCCAATTTACGCATCGGGGGCCTGGTCTCCGGCATGGATATAGATTCCATTGTGGAAGATTTGATGAAAGCTCACCGTTTACCGGTGCAGAAAATGGAGCAGGACAAGCAAATCCTGGAATGGAAGCAGGAAGATTACCGGAATATTAATACAACACTGCGCAGTTTTAGGGATACAGCCTTTGATATGAGGTTGCAATCTACATATTTGACCAAAAAGTCTTCCTCTTCCGACGAAAATGTGGTTACAGCCACGGCAAATCCCACAGTTGCCACTGGAAGCTATACCGTTAAAGTAACCAGTTTAGCCTCAGGTGTTTCCAAGGGCAGCCAAGTAGCCCTTTCTTCAGAAAAAGGGGATGGAAAAACATTAACTTTACAGGAACAGTTCGAAGAGTTGAGCGGCATAGACTCTTTAAGTTTCAAGATTATAAATGGTTCAGGAGAGTCAGCAGTTATCGAATTAGATACTACCACCGAAAACATATACGATGTTGTTAATAAAATAAATAGCCATGATTTGGGTATAAAAGCCAGTTACGATTCCAATTATCGAAGGTTTTTCCTTACTACGGAAACTACCGGAGAAAAGCAACAGATTAAAATTACTGATGATGCAAATAATTTTTTATCATACGACATTGGGGGAAGTTCTACTGATACCGTTTTAAAACTTGATATTGAACAGGGCAGTGAAGAATATACGGGCACGAATGCTAAGTTTGACTTCGGTGATCTCACCGATTTAACAAGCTCTACCAATAATGTAACCGTTAACGGAATTTCCATGGAATTAAAAGATGCTGGTACTTCAACCATAACAGTCTCTAACGACACCGGCGCCGTTTTCGACACCATTGTCAAATTTATAGATGAATATAACAGCACAGTGGAGGCCATTGGCAATAAACTCCACGAAACCCGTTACCGGGATTATAAACCTCTCACAGAAGAACAGAGGGGACAGCTTACCGACGACCAGATAGACAGGTGGATCGAGAAGGCCCGCAGCGGGCTGCTGCGCAATGATCCCATATTGTCCGGAGCACACTCCAAAATGCGCTTTACCATGTCGGCGGTGGTTCCCACGGGCGGCGAGTATGACCGCCTTGTGGATATTGGTATAACCACCACCCAGGACTATATGTCCGGCAAGCTGGTGGTGGACGAAGGTAAGCTGCGGGAAGCAATTGAAAATGATCCCCAGGGCATAATGGAGCTTTTCACCCATGACCCGGATTCCGGTGAATACAGCCAGATGGGTATTGCCCGCCGGCTTTATGAGGATGTCAATAACGCCATGAGTTCTATTTCCACCAAAGCCGGCAGCCAAAACGATTATTCCCTGGTGGACAACAGCGTAATAGGTAAGGAAATTGACCGTATAGAAGAGGAAATTGAACGCAAGAATGAACGCTTGCAGCAGGTGGAGGACCGTTACTGGCGGCAGTTCACCGCCATGGAAAAGGCCATCCAGAGAATGAACCAGCAGAGCATGTGGTTGTCCCAGCAAATGGGCATGGGCACATCTTAAAAGCCTGAAGGAGAATTGCCATGAACGGCAGCGAAAATAACAGCATGGAAGAATTATTGCAGTACACCGGGCAGAAGAAACAGCTTGCTTCAGAATTACTGGAAATAACAAAAGAGAAGATAAGTGATCTTGAATCCATACCTGAGAATAACACGGAGTATATGAAGAACTTTCACCGGTTTTTGGACAAAAGGCAGTCCATAATTGAAGAGATAAACCACATTGACAATATGATAAACAACCTCAAGGATAGGGTTATTCCTAACCATATAGAAGACCGGGAGAAACCGGCAAACGAAGTTTTACAGTTGGAAGAACAAATTCGAAATCTATTCACAGAGACCTTTACAATGGACCGCGAGCTCAGGGAACACCTTCTTAAAATTAAGTCAACTACACTGGAACATTTGCAAACCGTCCGGGCGGGAAAAAAATCCGTCAGCACTTATACAAAGTTACCCAGGCAGGTACAGGGGTTTTTCGTAGACAAGAAAAAATAATCCAGCCAGGAGCAGTTTGCCGATGAACTGGGATACAATACAACAATTGTCTGATCTGGATAAAAGGGTTGCCTTCCTGCACCGGCAGGGTAAGTATGACGAGGCAATTGAAAATGCGGAGCGAGCTTTAAACCTGGCATCCGGCGCCTTTGGACCGGATCACCGGTATACCGAAACAGCAAGGAAAAACCTATTATTACTGCGCAGAGCTAAGGTTGGCCAAAAAAGCATCGCAGGGCAGACCCCGTTAGAAATTAACACAGGTGGAAAAAGCATTTGGAAAATACCGGCTTTACTTAAGATATTACCATTAATTTTTTGTCTCTCAATGATTTCTACGGTGAGCTTAATCACGGGAATGGTTCATAAAGCCGATACGGCTCCGGCCCTATCCCCCGAACCGGCGGCTGAAATACCGGGAAAGATGAATAAACTCCCCTATTATATTATTGAGGCCGATTTTTACCCCCGGGATAGAATTGTTATAGGTAAAGAAAGGGTGTTCTTTGAACATTTTAATCCCGAGAAAGAAGTAGTGTTTGATTTGTACTTGAACGCTTATAGCTCCGGCAACCGGAAACCTTCCCAAATGCAAAGATACGCCCGGGAACGCGGTTGGGAGCCTGGATATATAAATATTCAAAAGGTATGCTACCGGGGCAAAGAGATAACCCATGAAGAAGAGGGAAATCTATTAAAGGTTAACCTGGATAAACCCCTTTTTACCCCCGGAGAACAATCCCTGGAAATATATTTCGAAGCAAAAATGCCCATGGGCGCTGACCGGGTGGGGGGAAATGAAAAGGGAATTTGGTTGGGGAACTGGCTGCCTACCCTCAGCGTAGATGGTGAACAAAAGGTTATAACGGACATAGGCGATCCCTTCGTTAATTTTTCCTCCACTTACGAAGTAACCCTATCCTTACCCGGTGATTATAACCTAGTGCTGAGTAATACCTCACTAGCCGAAGAAGGAAACGATAATCGAAAAATCTACCGCGGAAGACTGGAAAATGTCAGGGATCTCCCGGTTTTCCTCAACCGCGATTACAATAAAAAAACAATTAAAAGCGGAAATACCACCATTAATTATTACTATTATCGCGATAATGAGCCGGAGAAAGTTTTAACGGCTGCTGCAGAGGCTCTGAGTTTCTTCAGTAAAACTGTAGGGGAATATCCCTGGGAACAGCTGAATATTGTGGAAAATGATATGTACCTAAGTGGAATGGAGTACTCCACCCTAATCCTGCTATCAAATAAGGCAGTCAAACATAATGTAAAGAAAACCGTTTTTCACGAAACAGGGCACCAGTGGTTCTATAACATCATCGGCAGCGACCAGTATAACGCGCCCTTTATGGATGAAGGATTAGTTGAGTTCATGGTTTTAAATGCCGTAACTAACATTAAACCACAAATACAATACGATTCAGCCGAATTAAGCAAGCCCCTGGATGAATTTGATTCCTGGGAGCAGTACCGGGCGGTACATTACAGGCAGGGGCAAAAATGGTATGCCGGCCTATATTCCTCAATGGGACAGGAAAGATTTAATCGCTTTATCCGGGACTATTACCAAGAATTCAAATATCAATTAGTTACCCCCGGTGAGTTTAAAACCTTTTTACTTGATTACCTCGATCCCCGGGCAGCATCAGAATTAACGGGACCCCTGGAAACTCAAAATTAGAGATAGACGTCCATGCCGCCGTGAGGCGGCGCCAGCAGAGGCATGAAAAAGTTTCTTTATGACTTTTGTGAACAGCGACTAGTCAGGGCAAGGAGGGGGCAACACCCGGAGCGAATGACGGCAACGGCATGGTACTTGTCGGAACAAGGTCTTGGTAGCTTTGCCGTTGCAGCGCAACTTCTTATATGCAAAAGCCAATGTGTCAAAAAGAGCGAACGGAGCGGAGGATCAGCGGCGAATCCTGTTTGAGCGAAGCGAGTTATGCAGCCGCCCGGAGCGGAGTGAGCTCATTCAATTATAGGCTGAGTAAGTGAGCGCAGGGTGTTGCCCCCTCCGGCAGAATAAATGCCGAGCAAAGCAGTAAAACACCGGGCTTCCGAAGCACTAAAAGTAACCTTACGCAAGTTTTTTCAAAGTATACTTCTGTTGTTTCACGCAACTAAAGGAGTGAAAAAAATGCTAAACATAAACCCCTACCAACAATACCAGCGAAATGCGGTAAAAAGCGCCACCCCCGGAGAATTAACACTATCTCTCTACAACGGAAAAGTAAAATTTATCAAACAGGCAATTCTGGCCGTTGAAAAGGGAGACATCGAAACCGCAAACCATAAAATAATCAGGACCCAAGAAATTGTATCCTACCTAATGGACACACTGAATCCTGATTTTGAAATCTCCGGCAACCTTTTAAGCCTTTATGATTACATGAACCGCCGCTTGACCGAGGCAAACATCAAAAAGGATAAAGCCATATTGGAAGAAGTACTGGGACTGGTAAAAGAACTAAGGGACACATGGGAGGAAGCAATAAAAGTAACCGGCGGGAGAAAGTAAAATAGTATGGAAATATACACTTTTTATCCAACAGGCAGGGCATCTGCGAATACATGACCGGAAGAAAAGCGCCGGGATAAGGGTGTTTCGTAGATATAAGAATAGCACATTAAACAGGTGGTGGTGAAGAAGGTGAAGATCCAAGGAGCAGACCCCTCCGGATCAACGCAATTTAGAAAGTCTCCTCAAAACTCGCAGGATTCACAATCCAAGCCGAGTTTTAGGGAAAAGGTTGAAGGAGTAAATGCTGTTGACAACGAGCAGAGGAACAGCATAACTGAAAAAAGGCTAAAACAAGCAGTTGACCAGCTAAACAGCACCATGAAAAATTACAATACCGAACTCCGTTTCAAGCTGGATAAGGATAGCCAGGAAATGCAGGTTTCAGTTATTAACTCCGAAACCGATGAGGTACTGAGAAAAATCCCCCCGGACAAAATACTTAATATTGTGGCTCACATTAAAAAAGTGCTTGGACTTATAGTTGATGAAATAGTATAAAGCCGAACCCACCGACCCGCCACCTAGAGCGGGCTTTTTTCATTTCAAGAAGCAAAAATGACACCTTATTATATTATAATTGACTTTTTGATAAATTTATTATATGTTATTTAACATGTAAATACAAAAAAAACCATAATACTCTCTTTTTACATATTGATCTACTTTATACTAATTTTAATTAAAAGCATACACCGGCAAAATTATCGAAAGATAATGACGCAAAGCTAGAGGGCCTAAGGGTAATATGCCTATGGCAGCCAGTTACCCCGCATAAGGGTAATGAAAAACTCTAAATCCTCTGGCCTTTTTGGGTAGAGGTTTTTTTGTTTTCTTGCTGCAACCCATAATTTCATTTCTGCAAATCCATTGCAGGAAGTTGTAGATTTTTGTTGAAACAAAGGAAAATAGTACCTAAAATATGGTCTAAACTGCGGAATGACGAGGAGGTGCATACATGTTTACCGGCCAGGATATCATCAAACAGGCACTAGTTAAGCAGTTAGATGCTTCCAACTTACAACAAAAAGTTATCGCCAATAATATAGCCAATATCAATACACCCAATTTCAAAAAATCAAAGGTCAGTTTTGAAGGTGAATTGCAAAAAGCCCTTTCTTTACAGGAAGGAAAACTACTAACGACGCACCCCAAGCATATCCCTACACAGAAGGCAATCAATAATATTCAGCCCGAAACCGTCACCATAGATAACACATATATGCGGGCCGGTGGAAATAATGTTGATCTCGAAGAAGAAATGGTAAACCTGTCCAAAAGCATAATGGAGTTCCGCGCGGCGGCACAGATGCTGAGTATGCGCGGGGCTATTAAAAACTATGTCGTTCGTGAAGGGAGGTAAAGTCCGTGTTTGATTCCTTTAATATCAGTGGCTCCGGCATGACGGCCAACCGGCTTTGGCTGGATACTATATCTAACAATATCGCCAATATGAACACCTCCGGTCGTCCCGGTGATGAAGGAGCCGTGCCGTACCGGCGCCAAATACCCGTATTTGCCCAATTGTTACAGCGTAATTTAAACACAAATCCCGGCTCGGGCCAAAAGCAGCAGGGAGTAACAGTAACTCAAATTATCGAGGATCAAAGCGAACCCAGATTGGTTTATAATCCTTCCCACCCGCATGCCGACGAATCCGGTTATGTAGCTTTCCCCAATATCAACATAACCAATGAAATGGCTAATATGATGGCCGCCACCAGGGCTTATGAAGCAAACGCCACCTCACTGCAGGCCGCAAAGGATATCGCCAACGCAGCTCTTCAGATTGGAAGAGGATAATATACCATTAGGAAAGGGGAGTAAAGCTTGAAAATAGATACTATTCTCCCGCAACCCGTGCCTTTAAGTGAAGGACAGAATTTAGGCCCTTCCGCCGCAAAAGATTCCTTTGGCCACCTGCTTAACCAGTCATTAAAGGATTTGAACGCCTCCCAGGTAAAAGCCGATGAGTCGATAAAACAATTTTTAACCGGTAAAAGCGAAGATTTACATACCGTTATGATCAAGTTGGAAGAAGCTAAATTTGACATGCAACTATCCGTTGAGATCAGAAACAAGCTATTGGAAGCATACAAGGAAATGATGCGCATGCAGGTATAACTTACCCACCAAGCGCCTAGGAGTGGTCAGATGAGTCCCAATGACCTGCTTGCCAGGTTGCGGGAGTGGTGGCAAGCACAGGATAACAAACGTAAATTTGCATTAATTGCCGCCGGTACATTAGTAATAGTTACTATTATTGTTTTGGGACAAATATTGTTGCGTCCCACGTACGCTCCTTTATTTACCCAGCTGGATCCTGCTGAAGCAGGATCCATTGTTGAGGAATTAAATACATTGAACGTCCCTTACCAGCTAACAGACGGCGGTAAAACTATAGAAGTTCCGGAGGGTCAAGTTTACGAAACCCGTATAAAATTGGCCAGTTCCGGAGTGCTGGTGGGAAGCGGAACAGGTTTTGAGCTTTTTGACCAGCAAAAATTCGGTATTACTGATTTTGAACAGCAGGTGGGATACCAGAGGGCATTACAGGAAGAACTGCGGCGTACTATTGTTCAACTTAATGAAGTGGAGCAAGCCCGGGTTCACCTGGTGCTTCCGGAAAAAACTTTATTTTCCAAGGATCAGGGAGAACCATCCGCATCCATTGCCCTTAGACTAAAAACCGCATCCAGTCTCAAACCCGAACAAGTGCAGGGTATTGTAGATCTTGTAACCGGTGCCGTAGAAGGACTGCAGCCAGAAAATATTCATATTATTGATATGAAGGGTAATATTTTAAATGACAGTTTACCCTCTAAGGATTCGGGAACGGTTTCAGTGGAATCCACCACCCGTCAAAATTTAAAGAGGGAATTTGAAAAGCAGCTGGAAAACCGCATTCACCAGATGTTATTCCGGGTTTTGGGCCCGGGGTCTGCAGTAGCCATGGTTACTGCGGAGCTTAATTTCGACCAGGAACAATCAAGCAGCACCACCCATGGGCCGGGACAGGTAATCAGCAGGCAGGAGATCGAGGAACAGGGAAGCGGTGGAGGCGCCGAAGGACCCGTGGGTACGGATGAATTGGGCACATTTCCGGGCCTGGAAAATAATAATGAAGATACATTCCTCCGCAATGAGGATGTTACCAACTACCAGGTGGACATTTACAGGCAAACAGTGGTAAAGAGTCCCGGTGATGTGGAAAGGCTTTCGGTTGCCCTGGTAATAGACCAGGCTGCCCTCGGTGACATTCCGGACCAGGAAACATACAACGAAAGGCTAAACCAGATCCGGGAGTTAATCGCCTCCGCCGTGGGTTACCGCGCCACCAGGGGGGACCAGATCACGGTTTCCAGCATGCCCTTTGATACCGGTGTCCAGGATATGTTCCAAGAGGAGACGCCGGAAACGCAGGCGCTATCCATTCCTAAAATAAATCCTATTCTCCTGGGAGGAATAGCGGCAGGCATTTTAATTTTACTACTGTTGATTTTCATCCTCCTGCGCCGCCGGAAAAAGCGCAGGGTTCAGGAAATACCGGCTGTTCCACCGCAAAGCGAGGATTACCAGGAGGAACCGGAGCCCGTTATACCCAGGGAAAAGGACCCCAGGGATAAAATACGGGATCTGGCTAAAGAAAGACCCAATGATATAGCCGAAATTATAAAACTATGGCTAAAGGAGTAGATGCCATTAAATGTGCGCCTCACCGAACATAACCGGTCTGCAGAAAGCGGCAATTATTTTCATTGCATTGGGCGCAGATCTCTCGGCAAAAATTCTAAAAAACCATTTTCATGATGAAGACATGGAAAAGATCACTCAACAAATTTCCATGATGAACCACATCCCCAGCGAAATACAAAGCGTAGTCATTGACGAGTTTTTTCAACTGACCCAGGCCAGAAGCTTTCTAGCCGCCGGCGGGCCGGACTATGCCAAGGAAATGTTGGAAAAGGCTGTGGGCAAAGAAAGGGCTTCATCTATACTGGATAAGGTTTTGTCCACCATTAAAAGTAAGCCCTTTGGTAACATACGCAAAACCGACCCCAGAAATTTATTTAATTTTATCAAGGGTGAACACCCTCAAACCATCGCCCTTATATTAACCTATTTGAGCCCGGATCAAGCATCAATGGTTCTTTCATCTTTGGCCCCGGAAACCCAGGCCGACATTGCCAAACGAATCGCCACCATAGACAGGGTTTCTCCGGAAGTGCTCAAGAATGTGGAGGATGTATTGGAGCGAAAATTATCCATGGTTTCCACCCACGAAGAACACTCCGGGGGTATCAAACCCCTGGTGGAAATATTAAACAAGGTGGACCGTTCCACGGAAAGAACCATTCTGGAAGAATTGGAAGTAATGGACCCCGATCTGGCGGAGAATGTGCGCAATATGCTCTTCGTTTTCGAGGATATAGTCAAGTTACCCGATGCCTCTATCCAGAGAGTTCTCAGGGAAGTGGACTCCAAAGATTTGGCCCGGGCCTTAAAGGGTTCCAACGAAGAGGTAGCGGAAACAATTTACCGGAATATGTCCAAGCGCGCCTCCGATATGCTCAATGATGAAATTAAATATATGGGCCCGGTAAGGCTCAAGGATGTTGAAGAATCACAACAGCGTATCGTTCAAATAATCCGCCAGCTGGATGAAAGCGGGGAAATAATTATTGCCCGGGGTGGAGAGGATGCCATACTCGTCTAAGGTAATTCGAAAGTATATTCCCGGTGGGGATTCCGATATTGATAGTCCTTTAACCCTGGAAATACGCCATAACTTTAATATTGCCCCGGACTCCCGGGAAGATAGCAAAAGCACCGAAACCGGCCGTAAAATTATTGCTGATGCTAAAAAAAAGGCGGAACAGATACTGGCCCGGGCCGAGGAAGAGGCCCGGGATAACGCCCAAAAGACAGCAGACAAAGCGGAAAAGGAAGGCTACCGGCAGGGCTTTGAATCAGGCCGGCAGCAGGCTCTGAAAGAGGCAGGGGAAGAGGCTGACGAGATACGTAATAAGGCCCGTGAGGTATTGAGACAGGCGGAGCAGGAAAGAACCAAAACACTGGAATCAATGGAAAAGGAGATTATTGAATTGTCCGTTGATATTGCCGAGAAAATAATTGCACAACAACTATCAGTAGATAACGAGACAGTAATCTCCATTGCCAGGGAAGCAATTCAACTGGCTCAGAACACCAAACGGGTTAACGTCTTTTTTAACCCGGCCGACCGTAATGCCTTTGAGAATAATGAAGAGGAATTGCAAAGGTTGCTCCCGGTGGGCGCATCCATGGTTCTTATACATGATAAGGCCATATCTCCGGGCAGCTGTGTAATTGAAACGGAACACGGTCGAATTGACGCTACATTGGATTCCCGCTGGCAGGCCATTATGGAGAGCCTTGGTCTGGGAAGCGATAACCAATGATTCAAAAAATAGACATTAACCCGTTTCATGAAAAGATTAAGAAAACCCGTATTATTAAAATGCAGGGCAGAGTAACCCGCGTTGTGGGGCTAACCATTGAGGTTCAGGGAGTGAACGCCAGAATAGGTGAAGTATGTAAAATAAAGGTTCCCGAATATTCCGGTTGTGTTCGCGCCGAAGTGGTGGGCTTTAAGGAAAACAAAACTATCATGATGCCATTGGGGAATATTCAGGGCATTTACCCGCACTGTTCGGTGGAGCCCACAGGGGGGTCCTTTGCCATCCAGGTGGGAGACCACCTTCTGGGCCAAATCTTAGATGGCCTCGGCAACGTTATTTCCCAGGGCAACTCCCGCGGCACCCTTAACGGCACCCGTTTTCCGGTGGATAATTCCCCTCCCGGCCCGCTGGAGCGGCAGCCCATAAGTGAAGTTTTTTCCACAGGGGTTCGCTCCATAGATGCCCTTCTCACCTGCGGCAGGGGACAAAGGGTAGGTATTTTTGCCGGCAGCGGCGTGGGCAAAAGCACATTGCTGGGCATGATTTCCCGGTACAGTGAAGCAGATGTAAATGTTATCGGCCTCATCGGAGAAAGGGGCCGTGAGGTTCTGGACTTTGTAAAGGATGACCTGGGCGAGGAAGGACTGGCGAAATCCGTGGTGGTCTCCGCCACCTCCGACCAACCGGCACTGGTTCGCCTAAAGGGAGCATTTGTTGCCACGGCCATTGCCGAGTATTTCAGGGAACAGGGAAAAAGTGTTCTTTTGCTCATGGATTCAATAACAAGGTTTGCCATGGCCCAGCGGGAAGTGGGACTGGCTGTGGGGGAACCCCCGGCTACAAAGGGGTATACGCCCTCGGTATTTGCACTGCTTCCCCGCCTGCTGGAACGCTCCGGATCTTCAACCCGTGGTTCTATAACGGCATTTTACACGGTTTTAGTTGACGGCGACGACATGAATGAGCCCATTGCGGATGCCGTGCGAGGGATATTGGACGGTCATATTGTACTTTCCCGTGACCTAGCAGCAAAGTATCACTACCCCGCAATAGATGTACTAAACAGCGTAAGCCGCCTGATGCCCGACATAACCAAGGAAAAACATTATATGCAGGCGGGCCGGATAAGAGAACTCCTGGCTACATATAAAGAATCGGAAGATTTAATTAACATTGGGGCTTATGTTTCGGGCTCCAATCCTAAAATTGACAAAGCCTTAAAATATAACGATTCCATCACTGGTTTTTTGAAACAGGAATTTGACGAAGTATCTTCCTATGACGTTACAATTCAAAAATTATTAACTTTAGTACCGAAAAGAGGGTAGCTGATGGAAAAGTTTAATTTCCGCCTGGAACCGGTCCTCAAGGAAAGGGAGCGAAAGGAACAGCAAACAGCGCTGGCACAAGTAAAGGCACACCAGGAGTACCTTCGCCGTATGGAAGAACTGGAGGCCACTATGTCCCACGAGGAACAGCTGATGGAAACTGGAATAGGAAATGACTCCTTTGATGCCATGAACAAATTAATGTATCTAAATGTCCTGCGCAGCAAAATAACAAAACAAAAGAAGAGGGTTAATGATCAACAACAAACCCTGGAAGAGTGCCGCAACAATGCTATACAAGCCCGCAAGGAAAAATTAATTTTGGAAAAGCTTAAACAGAACCAGTACACCAGTTTCCGGCAACAGCAAAATAAAATTGAGCAGAAGGAAAATGACGAATTTGCTACCCTTATGAGCATGCGCAAGCATACATTTTCTTAATATTAGGGGGTGACGGTAATAAAAATCCCACAAATAATTCAATCAACCTCCGAAAATAAACCCGCAAATCGCCTCCCCTTTAACAACACGGAAACGGGCAGCGATTTCTCCATGCTTCTGGATATGCTAATAAAACAGGCCAAACATAGTAACTTATCATTGAAGGCAAAAGGGTCCAATATATCAACTTGTGGGGACAATATTTCCGATTTCATCCCCAACTCTGGTTCAGAAGAACCTGCTCAGGATAACCAAGGGACAGTCAATGAGAAAATTGAAGGTCTTTTACCTGATAATTCGCAAAGGAATAAAGAAATATTGGGTAACTTTCAAAAACTCCTACTAGAAGTTTTTGACAATTACCAGGGGGCTTTGGAGGGTCAAGAAGAAAATCCATTACTTCAGTTAAAAAAGTTGATGCTTACCACCGACGAACCAACATCTTCAACTCTAACCCCCGGTGATAATTCTAAGGAAAATACAGCCATAATAGATGGTAAACCAGGTACCGGTCTACAGCCTGCCAGTGAAAGTGCTGCTGTTTCTGAAAAGGCAAGCGGCAGCAATGGTAAACAATCCAACTCTACACCGGCCGCGGGAATGCAGGCTTCCCGGTCTGTGAAGGGGGATGCAGCAAATCCTAAAACTGGCCCTGAACAGGCCCCTCCTACTTTGAAGGAGGAGGCAGCAGCTCCTAAAATTACCGCTGAGCAGAATCTCCATTCCATGAAAGGAAATACAGCATATAACAAAGCCGTGCCTGCTCCCACAACTGTTTCCCCCAATAATGAGGCTGCCGGCCTAAGGACGGATTCCACTGCGGGTAACAATACACCCGGCTCCACTCAAGCTGGCAGGGGTGTTGTAACAGGCGGGGAGAAGCAGGTCGTTTCTTCCAATCAAACAGCGCAGCCTGCCGGGGATAGTGCTGCCGTTTCTGATAAGGCAAGCGGCAATGGCAAACAGTCGAACTCCGAGCCGGCGGCTGTCAATATAAAGACGGGCACCCAGTCTCCCCAAATCGTGAAGGGTGATTCAGCAGATCCTAAAACTGCCGGCCTAAGGACGGATTCCACTACGGGTAACAATACACCCGGCTCCGCTCAAGCTGGCAGGGGTGTTGTACCGGGTGGGGAGAAGCAGGTCGTTTCTTCCAATCAAACAGCGCAGCCTGCCGGGAATAGTGCTGCCGTTTCTGATAAGGCAAGCAGCAATGGTAAACAGTCGAACTCCGAGCCGGCGGCTGTCAATATAAAGGCGGGCATCCAGTCTCCCCAAATCATGAAGGGTGATTCAGCAGATCCTAAAACTGCCGGCCTAAGGACGGATTCCACTACGGGTAACAATACACCCGGCTCCACTCATGCTGGTAGGGGTGTTGTACCGGGT
>Ga0182240_100134_pt1 | contig 32726 bp, 30 predicted proteins | sample hydfrates4_PW_90_FD_145594 | JGI IMG/M metagenome (GOLD analysis project Ga0182240, IMG submission 145594) | Subsurface microbial communities from deep shales in Texas, USA - hydraulic fracturing test 4_PW_90 | ecosystem: Environmental > Aquatic > Deep subsurface > Shale gas/oil reservoir >...
GGTGGAGATTTAGCAGCAAAGTACCCGTTGAGGGTTCTTTTCTCAATTGTTCACGAGCATATGGGGGATTACGATATACTGGAACCGTACAGAAAGTATCTGAGAAAGGGCGAAAGCTTTGAACTGTATCTTCAAAATTGTCCCCCACCACTAATAATCACTCTTAACAGTCTTGCTATTACTAAATTAAACCACCAAAATCCACGATCTTCTTGCCCAAAAATCATAAAATTTTATATTATTTTGGCATTTCACGGCTTTCCAAGCACTCTGTGTGCATTACGGTATGCCAGCCTTTCTACAATTGATTTTTCAATACCTGCTTTCTTGAGATACTTGACTGTTTTTGGTACTGCAAGCGGATCGGTATTTGTTAGAGATGCACAATCACTGTTGAGCAATCCATCTGCGTATTTATCGACGTTTTCTGCAACTTTTTCCGGTGTTAGAAGTCCGGGCTTAACCGACAGACCGGGTATAGCTCCAGCCTCATTGACAATATCTATAGTGTCATGACTCGTGTGATCAACAACCAGCCTACCAGCATCAAGTCCGATTTCGGCAGCTAAAGACAGTATCTTGCCGACAATCTCAACACGGTTGTTCATGGGAACATGAATTATGGCTGGCACATCGTACTCCCTAACCAATCTTAACTGCTCCCTCAGAACCTCCAGTTCAAGACTGCTGGCGTTCTCCAGTCCAATTTCACCTATTCCAACCGCTTTACCTGCTTCAAGATACAGCTCAATGACCGGCATTACCTTCCTCCACTCTGAAGGAATGCACCTGGGGTGAATTCCAACAAAAATGTAAACGTTAAAGCCCAGATCGGCAAGCCTTGAGCGATGAACCGTGTCTAGCTCTGTAAAATGGTCGATTAGCGTTTCTGCGTGGCTTGCAACAGGCACAAAACTGCAAAGAACCACATCATTTATGCTGGCCAAGCTCATAAGCTCGAGATCCCTAACTGGCAGCATGTATGCATGGGTATGGGAATCAACATATCCATTGTTCATGATTTTCTGTTACTCTTTCGAAATATCAGTCTTTTGCTCTTGCAGGAGTTGTTGGTTTTATCGTGCCCAAAACCCTGCATTTACCAAATCAAACCACCAAAAATTAGATAAGTATGTCCCGCAGATGGGCTATTTATGGCAGATAAGAAGACCAAGGGTAAAGATCCAGCATCAGATGACCTGCTTGAGCAGATTGCCAGCACCCAGCTTAGAGCAGACTACAGAAAGTCGCTCGGGAAAGAGTACATCAGAAAAAGCTGGGATCTTGAAATTAAAAAGATATTCAGAAAAAAGAAAGAATAATTAGGTTAATCAAACTTAACGTGGACCTCACAAACGCCCTTAAGCATATTGGAAATCTTGCACGTTTCCTCTACGGTTTTGATCAATTTCTCTTTCTTTTCCTGGCTAAAGTTTCCATCAATGTGGACGTTAACTGTAAACTTCCACTCCACATCCTCTTCGACAGACCTCTCTACCTCCACATCCAGTTTGAGTTCAGCAATCTCAAGATCCCATAGCTTCGCAACGGATAAAATCGTAGTTCCCAGGCACCCTCCAAGAGACGTCAGCAGCAGCTCTGTTGGTTTGAATCCAGCGTTTTCTCCACCCTCTTCCACCTTCTGATCCATCACAACAGAATGTTCTCTCGCAACACCGACAAACTGGTAGTTACCAATCCACTTCACCGTAGCCCTACTTTTATCCCCAACAACACAGCATGAGCATTTTTTCACCATTCATATCACCTCCAGTTCTAAAACTTAAGCAGCACCTTGACTGCCTCATCGCTTAAAGCAGCCTTAAAAGCCTCTTCTATGTCATCAAACCTAAATTCGTGGGTGATGTGTGGTTTGAGACTGATTTTCTTCCTTTCCAGCGCATCAATCACTTTCCCGAAGATGTTCGGATACAGCCAGACACCGTTTATCACCAGATCCTTTCTCACCACAGGTGTGAAGTTCAGCCTGCACTCCTCACCAAAAGCTCCGGCAATTGATATTTTTCCGCCCTTCTTTACGATTTCAACAGCGGTGTTCAACGCCGACGGATTGCCTGAAGCTTCGATTACTGCATCCATTTTACCGGAAAGTTCTGCAGCATCTTCAGGAGCTACTGCTTTAACGTCAAAATACTTCTCAGCAAAAACTCTGCGTTTCTCCACCGGCTCTACCAGCACCACTTCAGCACCATTTCCGGCTGCGAACTGAATGGCTGATAGACCAATGGGGCCACCTCCAAGCACAGCGACCCTGTCTCCAAACGATACTCCTGCCTTCTTTACAGCATAAAATGCAACTGAAGCAGGATTAACAAGAACCGCTTCTCTTACGTCAACACCTTCAGGTATTTTGTAAAGAGTATAGTCGGGCAGCACAATTTCTTCGGCAAATCCTCCATCCGTCGTTACTCCAAGCACCTTGAGCTCATCACAGAGGTTGTATCTCCCAGTCAAGCAGTATTCACACTTACCACATCGAATCACTGGTTCGACAACAACAAAATCTCCCTCAGAGAAATCTTCCACTCCGCTTCCCACTTCTTTTACCTCTCCAACAAATTCCTGCCCCAGTACAAGGGGCAAATTTGGCTTTAAAATGCCATTGTAGATCCTCAAATCCGTTCCCGCAATACCAGCATACAAAACCTTGATTGTTACTTCGTTAGAACCAGGTTCCCGCAAATCTCGTTCTTCAAACTCTATATTTCCCGGAGATTTAAGTACCGCAACCTTCATAATAATTCATTGAACATTCGCGGCTACATTAACCTTGTCGTCAGCACACCACTATATCCACCAAAATTACGCCGATTTACCTTCTTACTCAAAACAACCTAAGGCCAACAAATATCCAATGGGGGGCTAAAACTAAAAAAGGTTGGAAAAAAGAAATCATCAAGGCTTTATGTACGCGTAGCCCTCATTCTGGAGCTCTATGAGCTTTGTGACCCCAGCGGGAACGACTTCGCAGAACTCGAATATGTCCTCCTTATTGATATTGTGTGCGTTCAAAGCGTTGTTGCAGACGTAAAACTTCACACCCTGCTTGTGCAACTCTTCAAGCCTCTCCTTAAACTTCATGCCGGAAGCCTTAACAAAGAGCTTGACTGCGAATCCGTTGGCGAGAAGTGCAACATCAGCATTCTCAGCCCCAACATCCTTGAGGAAATTCGTTATGTTGGCCAGTGCAAGTTCAAATACCGGTGTGTTATCCATATCCACATGGAAAACAACCTTCATCATTTTACCACCTCCTTTAAAACACTATCCTATTGTATTCTGTCTGTATAAATAATTTATGTCGATTAAATCTGATAATTTTCACTTATTTAACATGAAATAAACCTGCCTGAAAAAACTCAACTCAAAAAATAATAGTCAAAAGGTTAAAATCTCAGAATCTCAAAAACAAAAAAATAGGCTCTCAACAGTAGCAAAAAACCAGCAAACCACCCACACCAGCAGAAGAAACAAGTAAAACTTATATTTTGATTATATCATCAATTTAGTACTAATCCTTCCGCAACAATTTTATTTTTGTCTTTTTCGTAAGGTTATTGTAGTGAAACCGCAGAGGAGAATAAAAGATGTACAGGCTAATCGTTAAAGGCATCGTACAGGGTGTTGGTTTCCGTCCTTTCGTTTACCGGCTTGCAAAATCAATGGGCTTAAAGGGTTATGTAAAAAATACGGGTGATGGAACAGTAGAAATTCTCATTGACCGCAACGTGGATGAATTCGTCGGGAGACTCAAATCCGAAAAACCGCCAATTGCATACATTGAATCAGTCAGAGTCGAAGAAGTTGAAGGCAAAGCCGAATTTACAGACTTTATAATCGAAAAGAGCGGTGGGAAAAGAAAAGAACTATCACTGCCACCTCCGGATGTTGCAACATGTGATGCATGCCTCAAAGAACTCTTCGATCCTGCTGATAGAAGATACCTGTATTCTTTTATCTCATGCACGGATTGTGGGCCTCGCTTCAGTGTCGCAGTAAAGCTGCCATACGACAGAGAGAATACAACGTTTGTGGATTTTCCTTTCTGTGAAGATTGCGGCAGAGAATACTGGAACGTTGAGGATCGCCGATACTATGCTCAATCCATAGCGTGTCCAAAATGCGGGCCGGATTACGAACTCGTATTCAACGATGCGAAAATCCCAGGAATCGATGGAATAAAGAAGGCAGGTGAATTAATAGATTCTGGAAAAATTGTGACAGTTAAGGGACTTGGTGGCTACCACATCGCATGTATAACGGAAGATGAAATCGTATGGAAACTTCGCAAATTGCTGGGCAGACCACAGCAACCCTTCGCCATAATGGCAAGGGACATTGAAGCGGCAAGAAAAGTGGCAAAAATAGATGATGAAGAGGAAAAAGAAATGCTCAGCTTCGTAAGGCCAATTGTCGTACTCAGAAAGAAAAAACCCGATTCCTTCTTTGCTGTTGCACCTCAACTTGATACTATTGGAATCATGCTGCCCTACGCTCCTGTGCACCACATCCTCTTCAGGTATCTCAAAGCAGATTTCATCGTGATGACTTCTGCAAACCTACCAGGAGAGCCAATGTACATCGATGATGGTGTTTTCAACCTGCCCGTCGATGCTGTTTTAAGACACAATCTGAAGATAAACAATCGAATTGACGACTCTGTTATCAAATTCGTTGGAAAGAAGAGAATGATAATAAGACGATCACGAGGTTTCGTTCCAAAGGCATTCAGCTCTGATGCGGACGTTAATGCAATCGCCTTCGGAGCAGAACTGTACAACTCAATAGCACTGCTAAAAGATAGAAAGGCCATCATTTCACAGTATATAGGAAACACTGCAAACTTCAAAACCTACAAAGAATTCTTCAAGAAAGCCGTTGAATTCTTCACATCATTCATCAACATGAATAAAATCGATCTGGTTGTATGCGATGCTCACCCGCTATACAACACATCTCTCTTTGCCCAGAAGTTTGCCGAAGAAAAAGGAGCCAGAATTGTAAGGCTGCAGCATCATTTTGCCCATGCTATGTCTGTTATGGCAGAAAGGGGGCTGGATAAGGCAGTTGCAATTGCAGTTGATGGCGTTGGTTACGGATTCGATGGCAGCGTGTGGGGCGGAGAAGTACTGTATATCGATTTTGAAAAGCAGGATTTCAGGCGAGTTGGAAGAATTGAAACAATAAAACTGATTGGTGGAGATTTAGCAGCAAAGTACCCGTTGAGGGTTCTTTTCTCAATTGTTCACGAGCATATGGGGGATTACGATATACTGGAACCGTACAGAAAGTATCTGAGAAAGGGCGAAAGCTTTGAACTGTTTGCAAAACAGCTTGAAGATAACATTGCCGTTGCAAACGCATCTTCTGCTGGGAGGGTTCTCGACGCCTGCTCAGCCATGCTCGAGCTGTGTTTTGAGAGAACATACGAAGGGGAGCCGGCAATGAAGCTGGAAGCGATTGTCAAGGAATCCGAAACATATTATGAACCCAATATTGTTTTATCAAGAGAAGAATCTATCTATCCCTCTCCGTATATTAAAGATGGGTTCAAAACAAAAGAAGGAGATGTAAAGGTGCTGAAAGTATCGCCAGTAATCTGCAACGCCCTCGAAAGGTATTTGAGTGGCGAAGATAAAGGCGTAATAGCATACCAGATCCTTGATTATTTAGCAAGGGGATTCGCAGATATTGCAGCAAATGCTGCTAAAGATACTGGATACGTTGTCATGAGTGGGGGTGTAACTTTCAATTCATATCTCACGCCCCTCATCGAGAAATATCTGAAGAAAGAAGGGATAGAGTTATACGTAAACGAGCAGGTTGCTGCAGGAGATAACGGCATAAGTTTCGGTCAGCTGTACATTACCAAGTATAAAGAAATGTGGATGTGGTGATGCCATGAGCACGATCAGAAAGGAAGATGGCGCCGGCGGAAAATACATGATGGAATTCCTGAAAAAATACATAATCTCAAGATTCGATACAAGAATTGGAGAAATAGCCCTATCCGATCTCGACGATTCAACAGATTTCCATCCAGATTACATTCTCACAACCGATTCATACGTTGTAAGCCCTCCGATATTCCCAGGCGGGAGTATAGGAAGCTTGGCTGCATGCGGAACTGCCAACGATCTCGCAGTCAAAGGGGCAAAGCCATCATTCATGTCCATGTCTTTGATACTCCAGGATGGATTTGCTCTGGCCGATCTGGAAAAAATACTGTCAGATATTGAATTCTGGTTGAAAAAGATTGATGCAAGAATAATCACCGGAGATACAAAAGTTGTAGAATCAAATATTGGTATTGCAATCAACACTACCGGAATAGGAATGAGAAACGAGCACCTTGAAAGAAACCTGGAGGTTGTTAATGAGTACCGCAACTACCCTTACCGCTGGATTAGAGACAAGGGGCTTGCTGACGGAGATGCAATAATAATTTCCGGCAATATTGCAGAGCATGGTGCAGCAGTCATGGCCAGCAGAGAGGGTTTTGGATTTGATCTCAATGTTGAGTCGGACGTTTATCCCGTCTGGCTCTTCGTAAGCAGAGTTATGGATGTTGGAGGCATTACTGCAATGAAGGATCCAACAAGGGGTGGCATTGCAGCAGCGCTAAACGAGATTGCTGAAAAAAGCGGAGTGGGTATCCTCATTGAAGAAGAAAAAATCCCGATTAGAGAAGACGTGAAGAGTTTCTGCGATTTGCTTGGACTCGATCCCCTAACCATGGCCAATGAAGGCAAAGTCGTCATGGGAGTCGTTGCCGATATGGCTGAAGACGTTATCAAGGCACTGAGAAAAGCAGGACAGAAAGATGCAGAAATTGTTGGCTATGCTACTTCAGAATTCAATGAGGTCGTTATGGAGACCGTTGTTGGAACAAAAAAGGTTGTCCCACCCCCCACTGCAGATCCCATACCCAGAGTCTGCTAGTATAAAAAGTACAATATTTAAGCAATGTAGTATTAAGTTTTCAAAATAAAGTAACAAATAGTGTGCGCCGTCGAATATATTTTTCTAGAAGAAAATTAAAATCAAAAGCCTTATATATTTTGATTCATGAGAACTTAACAGTTAGCTGAGAGTCTAGAGCAGTACTCCTATTTGTGGTTTCCGTAAAGGAGGGAGATAAATGGCCATAAAGACAAAATTAAGCAGAAGAAATTTTATGAAAGCTGTTGCAGCAATGGGAGCAGCGACTTTTCTGAGCACGTATAAATCGGAGATCGTAAGTGCATTGAAGGAAGCTGGAGACTATTGGCACATCAACTGGCTAAACGGAGCTGGATGTACGGGTTGTACGATATCGTTTGCCCAAGCAGCCGATCCAGATATTGTTGAAGTTCTAACGAGTATCACGGTTGGAGATTCCAAGTTGCCTATTGCTCTGCCCGATTACATGGAGACAATTCACCCAGCTTCCGGTACTCTTGCTGAGGAATTGAAAGAAAGATGGGCACATGGTGAACCAGGTAAAAGAATACTGATTGTTGAAGGAGCCGTTCAGGAACCTGGATGGTGTGAGATTGCAGGAAAAGACTTTAGAGAACACCTCAAGGAGGCAGCCGAAATTGCAGATTACATAATTGCATTCGGCGCATGTGCATGCTTTGGTGGTGTTCCAAGCGCTAAAGGTAACCCGACTGGAGCAAGGGGTGTAAAAGACTTCCTCAAAGAGGAGGGAATCAACAAGACTGTGATAAATCTTCCACTATGTCCCGGACACCCAGATCACCTGATTCTTACCCTTGCTGCCATAATGCTTGGCATAATCCCAGAACTCGACCAGTACGGCAGACCAAAAGCATTCTTTGGCAGAAGCATGCATGATGAACTCTGTGTATACCGCCCATACTATGACAGAGGAATATTCGCAACGAAGCCTGGCGAAGAAGGTTGTAGATACAAGATTGGGTGTAAGGGTCCCGTCGTTCACACTGATTGTGCCCTTAGAAAATGGAACAACCATGTTAGTTATTGTGTTGAGGTTGGTGCTCCCTGTCTCGGTTGTGCTGAACCCGGTTTCCCTGACAAGTTCTCACCATTCTATGATGAAATCCCAGGATTGCCAAAGATCCTTGGCATATCACCAACAACACTCGGTGAGCTTCTGCTCGTAGGATCAGGTGTTGGTATTGGTGTACACTTAGGTAAGAGAGTGTTGAGCAAAGGTGAACATGAGGAGGAAGAGGAGGAATAAAGTATGGTAAAAGTAGTTGTTGATCCGGTTACAAGAATTGAAGGACACCTGAGGATTGAAATGGATCTTAAAGATGTAACAACCGATACAGGAACCTGGCAGTTTGTCGATAAGGCTTACAGCAGAGGAATGATGTTCAGAGGTTTCGAAATATTCCTCAAGGGTAGAGATCCAAGAGATGCTTGGTATTTGACGCAGAGAATATGTGGTGTTTGTCCAGCCCCACATGCTGAAGCTTCAATTCAGGCTATAGAAAGTGCTTTCAATATTGTACCACCTCCAGCTGCAGTTTTGATGAGAAACATTCTCCACGGAGCATACTACCTCTACGACCACATGATTCACACTTACCTGCTTGTTGGTCCTGAACTCGGTATACTTGCAAAATATCCACCAATGGTTCCACCTGCACTGGGTAAACCAGGAGTTGCTGCCCTTGGCTTGGGATCAAGCTACGTAAAGTGTATTGAAATGCAGAGAAAAGCCAACGAGATCGTTGCACTCTGGGGAGGTAAATTCCCGCACCACGCAAGCGAATATCCTGGTGGTATGACCGTAAGACCAACAGAAGACAGAATAGCAAGCACACTCGCAAGAATGGTTGAGATATGGGAGTTCGTAGCGTTAACAATGGTCAAAGACCTGATGGCACTTGTTGAGGCAAATAAGGCTCTAGGTGAGAAGCTCACTGAGTTGCTCGGTGTTGAGCTGAGAGGTTTGCAGGACATTGGAGTTTCAACCGGAAACTTCCTCTCATACGGACTGTTCCCAGACCCAGAAACATACGAATCCGACTGGCTTGAACCAAGCAAGAGAAGGAACGCATTGTTCGTGAGCGGTGCATGGGATGGCAGCCCCAAGAAGTTCAGAGAAGAGAAGGTTACCGAGCACGTGAAGTACTCATGGTATAGCAGCAGCAGTGGACACCCATTCGAAGAGGACACAGTCCCGGACAAGGACAAGGAAGGAGCATACACATGGCTCAAGGCTCCACGTTACGACAACAAGGTCTACGAAGTCGGCCCGCTTGCAAGAATGATTAACACCTTCGGATTGAAATGGAGAATACCAAGAGTTCACCCGATAACTGGCGAAGACTATGGCGACTTCGTTTACGAAGTGCAGAACCCGAATGGATCAGTTCTCGATAGAATTGCTGCAAGAGTTGCAAACGCATTGCTGATAGCAAACAAGATGTTTGAATGGATCAATGACATAAAAGAGTACAAGGATGCTCCAGTCGTAAACTACAGAGATGTGCCGGACAGGGGCGAGGGATACGGTCTCTGGGAGGCTCCACGTGGAGCTCTTGGACACTGGCTCAAGATAAAGGGCAAGAAGATCGAGCACTACCAGGCTGTTGTGCCCGGTACATGGAACTTCTCACCAAGAGACGACAATGGAAACCCAGGACCTGTGGAGACATCTCTGGAATGTGGTACAACATGGCTTCCGAAGGACCTCGATGTGCCAACAATCTGCAACGTCCTGTATCCTGAAGAGGACATCGACCTGTCACCACTCGGCATAAACAAGAAGGTGAAGTGGGGAGATGCATTGGCAACAGCTCTCGCACCACTTGGTCTTGCCAAGCTGAACATGGAGCCAGCAAATGGTGCCAACTACAACACATCAATCGCTTTGACAATAGTAAGAAGCTTCGACCCATGCCTTGGATGTGCAATCCACATAATCGAAAGGTGACCTCATATGGAGACTGTAGTTGTTAAACGCCATTCTCTTTTTTATCGTCTTGTACACTGGAGCATAGTATTCAGCGGTATAATCCTGGGACTTACAGGGCTCCAGCTTGGTGGTCTCTACAACTTCAGAATTCTCGACGGCCACACCTACGCACTGCACGTGTTCGTAGGCCTTATATTCGGTGCACTCTGGATCTTGTTCTTCTACTACATAATCGTACATGAATGGAAGTGGTTCTCTCTTTCAAGGATCCCATACAGCCTGAAGTTCCTGATTGCAGAGGCACTTGCATGGTTTGAGATCGGCCCACACATCGAAGACCCAAGAGGATACAACCCGGAGAAGAAGGACTACGTCGAAAAGCTGATCCCAACCGAAGTCATGGTCTGGTGGATGTACCTCGCCCTTGCAATGCTGATGGGTATCACTGGCCTTGCAATGATATACCAGACAGAACTATCGTTTGTATTTGACATAGCAGCAAAAATAGGCGCGCTGTTTGGCACTGAGAACGGCTACGCAGTGGTAAGACTTGCACACAGAATAGGAATGTACCTCTTCCTGATGGTCATGATAATACACGCATACGCAGTAGTCATCTTCGATGTCCTCGGATCAATGATAACAGGCAAGAGAGCAGAGAGAGTGAGGAGAGAGTGAAAAGGATAGTAGTAATAGGCATAGGAAACATACTGCTTGGTGACGAAGGCGTTGGTATAAGAGTAATCGAAGAGCTTAGAAAATTAGAGCTACCAGAGTACGTCGAGATATACGACGGCGCTACTCTGGGATTAACTCTTCTCAATTTTTTAGATGGTGCCGATAAAGCCATTATAGTAGATGCTGTTAGATCAAAAGGAAATCCAGGAGATGTATATCGCTTCCATTTTAGTGAAATCCCTCAGAAATACAAGACAATGGTATCCCTTCATGATCTCGATTTTCCCAACGCAGTAGAGATTGGAAAGAATATATTCAACATACCAGAAGATATCATCATAATAGGTATTGAACCTGAGAGGATAGAAGAGAGCCTAGAGCTATCTGAAAATGTAAAAAAAGCCATACCTAAGGCTATAGAACTTATTCTTGAGGAAATCTCAGTCGAAGATCAGAGCCAGTAGTGTCAGAATGTACAGAGCCAGCACCAGGAAAGCTATTACATCTACCATAGTGGTTAAATTAGAGAGCAAATATAAATATTTTTCTAAATGCAATCTGCCAATTTTGGAGAGGTTAGCCAAGGCTCACGTCAAGCCCGGCATTTTTCAAAATCGCTTCAATATTGAGCTTCTCCATCATAATCCTTGCTAGCATTTCAATACCATCTTCCGGTTCACGATGACCCACACCCAGAAAGTCTGCAACAGCTTTACCCACATTCCTGTTGGTGAAGAGACCGTGCAGGTAGCAGCCCCACACCATCCCATCCTCGCTCGAGCAGCCATCATCCTCAAACACAGGTCTTGAAGCAACAGTCTTCCCCTTGTGAATCTCGTAACCCCAGACCTTCTCACCCTTTATCATATCAATGATGACTGCATCTCCCGTCACTTCTTTCTCAACCTGAACTGTTCTTTTTCTGAACTCATCGAACGTTGTTACTGCATCGAGCAGACCCAAACCCTTCACTCTGACCCAGTCGTGTTCAACGCCTCTATCCACCAATTCTTTTCCAAGCATTTGATATCCACCACATATACCGATTATCGGAACTTTTCCAGCAATTTTTCTGATTTTTTCATCCATTCCTGCATCTCTCAACGCTTTCAAGTCAGCTATTGTGTCTTTAGTCCCTGGAAGAATTACAAGCTCGTATTTGTCCAGATCACCGTTAAGCGGAACAAATTCCACTCCTGCAAACCGCAAAGGTTCAAAATCTGTAAAATTGGATATTCTCGGTAATCTTATAACGCCAATGAGAGCATTGTCATCATTCCACTCTTCGATGCTCAAAGAGTCTTCCGAGGGCATGGCTCCATTTATATACGGGATAACTCCAAGAACAGGAATTGTCGTGAGTTTCTCAAGTTCTTCAATTCCATTTTTCAAAAGAGATTCATATCCACGGAGCCTGTTTATAATGAAGCCTTTCACACGAGCAGCTACATCGCCAGGCAAAAGTTTGTAGGTTCCGTAAAGAGACGAGAACACTCCTCCCCTGTCAATATCGCCGACAATATAAATGTCCGGTTTTGCTATGCGTGCGATGCCAATATTCGCAATATCTCTGTCATAGAGGTTTATTTCAGCCATCCCACCTGCACCTTCGATAATGACTACATCATACTCTTCTTCAAGCTTTTCAAAAGCGTATCTAACTTTTTCAATGACCCACGGAATTTCCTTATAATAATCCACAGCAGAGATGTCCTTAACCGCCTCGCCAAGAACAACAAGCTGCGAAACAAAGTTTCCTTTAGGTTTCAAAAGAACAGGATTCATCAAAACATCGGGCTCAATTCCTGCCGCTTTAGCCTGAAAAGCCTGAGCAATAGCAATTTCCTTACCATCTTTTGTAACATAGGAATTAAGACTCATATTCTGGGCTTTGAACGGTGCGACGCTGTAACCCATACTGCTCAGAATTCTGCACAGCGCTGCGACGACAATACTCTTACCGGCGCTGCTCGATGTACCACCGATCATTATTGCAGTCATTTGAACAGAATTTTTTGTCATGCGATAAAGTTTTTTTGATCAGACCAAAACCAAAAGACACAAATAAAGTTGAGACAGGGCAAACAGTAAGATGCCTGACCCTGTAATCTACAAAAAATGGGCTGAGCAACTAGGAATTCCAAAGGAAGTTTATGAAAGAGTAGATTCAGTACTTGACAGAGTTATTGAGAAATACAAAAAAGAGATTTCCCTATTTTCAGATGGAACAAAAACAATGCCTCTTGAAGAGATCGAACAGCTAGCCAATCTCATGCTGAGCGATGTTATAGGAGAGTTCATGAAAGAACTTGGAGAACTGAAAAAAGATGCTCTAACAACGATTCTGACAGCAGTTAACCTCTATCAGTTTCTCACAGCAGTTGAAGAGAGAATTGCCGAAATTGAGCCAGTTGAAGTGGAAGAACATCTAGAAGAACTCATGACATCATGCATCGATTTGCCACCAATTCCTCTGTTCCATCACCCAATTGCAAGAACAGTGAGGGAGTCAATGATGTTTCAGATAAACCTGAGATTTCGCGAGATTGTCAATGATATCGCAGAAAGTATAAGAAAGTAAACAAAACACCTCAACTAAAAATTTGCAGACGCGCATGCCTTCAGGTTTCTATTGGTTTTTCAGCCACTCACTCAAATACAATTTATATGTCCTCCCAAACTTTTCTCTTACAATTATATCCCTCTCCTCAAGCTTCTTCAGGATCATGGAAAGTTTGGAATGGGAAAACCCCGTCCTGAAATGTAACGAATCCTGAGTTATCCCTTCATTCTCCAGCACAATCTCAACAATCTTTGCTTCATCCTCGTTAAGCAGCTTTTTCACGACTTCAAGTGCTTTTAGCTCTTTTTCATCCTTACTTTCTGTCTCGGCCCCCTGTACAGATTCTGCACATTCGTCTACTCCAGATTCCACCTGTTCAACTGCTTTGCAAGTTTCGTTTTCTTTGCCGCCCAACCCCCTTAAGAAAAGATAAATCAAAAGAATTAACACCAGAATTAACAGCAAATAACTGTAGCTGTACCCAGATGACATCATATGATGCATTGGATGGGTTGTCCCTGACATATTTATCAAAACAAATACAATAAGTATGAGTGCAACCAGAACCAAAACATGCTCTAACTTGATACCGTCATCTTTCGGGTTTCCCATAACCACACGATATCTTAAAAAGAATTAAAAGTTTTCCGATTCGAGAACAGTCAATTTATATCAACTATTTCGTCCGAATGAAATGTTACAGCCTTTTTTGAAACGTCATGAAACATTTCCGTTCTTCTTTGTGTTTTGTTTCAACCGGTAACATCCATTGCCATTGATGGCAACTATTGATTGAGGTGATGTGAGATGAGAAGAGCCGTAGTAGTGTTGGCTTTGCTGGCCTTGGTGGCCGTGGTGTATACAGCCGCAGCCCACCCTGTTGGATGGGGTGGTTATGGGCGTGGTATGCATAAGGGAATGATAGGACATGAATACGCTCCATGCCATGAGTATGGCTACCTGAACGGCCAGAATGCAGGAAATAACACAGAACCCAACAGAGACATTTACTGGCATTGTCCGATGTGGAGATGGTTCAGCCAGAATGTAAAAACCAACAATGGATGGTACTGCCCAATGTGGAACTGGATCAACCAAATTCCCGGGGGTAGCTAATACTACCAACTGGGAAAAAGATGTTATCCAGTTTATTTTTTATTTCTAACCCCTAATTAAACTCAGATAACGTTAATTGAGAGATTCAACATTGCTTACAATCTCATAAGCAAAGTATATAATTTACGAAAAGCTCATAAAAATTAACAATAGTTAATTCCAGTTTCTCAAAATAATTTATGTATTCTACTTTTTTCGGGAATTTTAGCTGTAAAGGCGGTGATTTAATGAAAATCAAAACTCCTGAACATAGTACTAGACGTAAGACTGGCGTCGGTGTAGCAGCTTCCAGCAGAAAGGCGTTAATCGTCGGAGTGTTGCTTGCGTTGTTTTCTACACTAATTGCAGGGTGTGCTGAGAGAAACACAGTAAAAATAGACGAATTCGAAGACTTGGGTATGGATGGAGTAAAAATATCAATAGGAAACCCAGAACATGTCCCCGCAGGAAGGTATGCCGTGGAAATTCTGTCAAATTTGAACAAAATAAATCCAGAACTTGCAAACAAGGTTAAAGAAAATATAGTCTCTAAGGACATAAATGTCAGAGCTGTTCTGGACAAGGTTGTTTCAAAGGAAGTTGATGCTGGGTTTGTGTACAGAACAGACGCATACACTGAAAAAGACAAGGTTCGAATTATAGAGATTCCGGAAGAGATCAACGTAATTCCAGAGTATCCGATTGCAGTATTAAAGAACAGTGACGACAGTGATGCAGCATCTGAGTTTGTCAAGTTTGTGCTATCACGTGAAGGACAGGAAATACTTGCCAGCTATGGATTCGTTAGCCCAATAGAGAATCCAGAACCATACACTCCGAATGAAATTGATGATACTATTGTCGTTTACGCTGCAGCATCACTAACAGATGCGTTTGAAGAAATAGCAAATGAATTCGAGAGTATAACCGGCTGTAAGGTAAAGACACTATTCGCCAGCTCTGGCTCTTTAAGACAAAAAATAGAGGGTGGAGCTGTCGGTGGCGAGAGTGGTGCTGATGTGTATGCCTCAGCGAGCCTGAAGCACATGAAGATTCTCAAGAAGGAGGGATTTGTAACAGACTACAGCATCTTTGCAAAGAATAAGATGGTTGTGATTACACCAAAGTAGGTGCGTGCCAGAAATGAGCTACATGCATTACAAGCAACAGTATCTGGGATTCAGATTCTCCATAGGTTTCAGTATTTTAATTTTTATTTTATTGATTATTTCTCCATTCCTAGCCCTGCTACTCAATATTCTCTCAAATCCAATAGATTTTGAAACGCTGTCGCCAAAGTCAGTAATTGACCCACTCATATTGAGTGTATTAACATCCCTCGCCTCCACAATAATTTCAATACTTGTGGGTATCCCCCTCGCATACATTCTAACCTACAAGAATTTCCCGATGAAGGATACGCTTGATACAATGGTGAACCTCCCTCTCGTAGTGCCACCGAGTGTAGCAGGATATCTGCTACTGATAACATTCGGAAAGTACGGATTGCTAGGATATCCGCTCTACATTCTGGGAATCACCATCATGTTCACAACATTCGCAATCGTCATCGCTCAGACATTTGTTGCCCTACCCTTCATGGTCAGGAGCATCAGATCGGCAATGGAAGATATCCAGTCTTCCCTAATTGATGCTGCAAAGACACTTGGAGCTAGCGAGTTTGAAATATTTAGAGAAGTTGTATTACCCCTATCAAAAACAGGAATCCTTTCCGGAACAATAATGACTTACGCTAGGGCTATGGGAGAATTCGGTGCTACCATGATGGTTTGCGGGTTACTGGAAACGCTACCAATAGCAATCTACAACAACGCTCTGAGTGGAGACAGAGAAGTAGCCAATTTACTTTCTTTAGTTTTAATAATTATATCCTTTGCAACACTTACGATATTTAAGAGAATTGCGGTGAGATCATGATCGAATTAGTGAATATTACAAAAAAATTCGAAGATAGAGCTGTATTAAATGATGTCAGCCTGAGTGTGGGAGATAAGGAAATAATGGTGCTCCTGGGACCGAGCGGATGTGGTAAAACCACTCTACTGAAAATAATAGCTGGACTGATGAAACAGGATAACGGAGACATTGTCCTAAATAACAGAGTTATAAACGACCTGCCACCTCAGAAGAGGAGTGTCGGGTTCGTTTTCCAGGATTACGCCCTATTTCCTCACAAGAATGTATTTGAGAACATCGCATTTGGATTGAAAATACGAAAGCTGCCTGAAAAGGAGATAAAGAACAGAGTTTATGAAACAATGAATACGCTGGAGATCGAGCATCTAAAGGATAAGAAGATCTCCCAGTTGAGTGGAGGACAGAAGCAAAGAGTAGCACTGGCCAGAGCGCTGGTTATAGATCCAGAAATCCTACTACTGGATGAACCATTAAGTGCACTGGATCCGGTTTTAAGGGAGAAGCTAAGAGAAGAACTTAAGAATATCCTGAAAAACATTGGAGTGACCGGAATTTACGTAACACACGACCTGGCTGAAGCAATGATCCTGGGAGATCACATCGCGATAATGAACGAAGGAGAAATACAGCAAATTGGTACTCCCGATGAAATATTTTACCACCCCAGAACGGAATTTGCAGCAAGATTCGTCGGAGTAAAGAATATCCTAAAGGGGCACGTTATTGAACTGAACAATGAAGAGGCAATAATAGAGATCACAAATGTGTCCACACCATTCAGGGTTCGAACCATAAAGTATCCTATCTTTGAGCGCAAGAAAGTGGTGCACCTCTGTGTCCACCCTGAAGAAATAAACCTGGGCTCAGAAAAAGAAGAAAACTCAATAAAGGGCAAGATAACCGATATAATTCCAAACGGACCGGTATTAAAGGTAATAATCGATATTGGTGGTCTGGAGCTATACGCAATCACAACAAGGCGCCTTCTGAAGTACAGTGTGAATGATGAAATCTGGGTATCGTTCAATAGAGACGCATTCCACCCACTGTGTGGCAAGAAACACAGATCTCCCGCTCAGGAAGTTCCCAAATCGTGTATTAGAAGTAAATCGTCAGCATAACTCATAAGATGAGAATCGTATGATCCGACAAGAAAGAAGTTACTTGAGTAGTAATTTCAACACTCTAGAACTCTAAAAGGTCTAAAAGCGCCCGGGTCGGGATTTGAACCCGAGTCGCGGGCTATCTGCAGCCTCTTTCGAGGCTACGACAGGCCCGCATGATAGGCCTGGCTACACCACCCGGGCAACACTGATTGATCCGCAATTGGCGACGCATAATTTAAACTTTACGCCCGAAACAAGAGATCCCCAAATATGCAAAATTTTGAACACAATTTTTAAAACGATGGTATTTATCCCCACCTATGGACCCTTCCTTGGCTTTAATAATCTCAATATTCGTAATCCTCGCACTGATCAGACTGAAGGTCAATATCAGCCTATCCATATTTACCGGTGCATTTATCCTTGGTCTGCTGACAATCGGAGCCGAAAGCTTCTACAGGATATTTGCTACGGCAATATCCTTCCCAACTCTAAAGTTACTGGCAATTGTTACCGCAGCATTTACCCTCGGCTATTCTATGGAATACTTCAAACTGCTGGATGAAATGAGCTCATCCGTTTCAAGGATGATAGGAATGCTCAGTGTCGCAGTACTCCCGCTCATAATAGGATTACTACCAATGCCCGGTGGAGCGCTTATTTCGGCAATCATGCTCAAGGATCTTGTCAAACAGTACAACCTGAGCCCCGAAAAATCAACGTATGTGAATTACTGGTTCAGACATATATGGGTCACCGTGTGGCCTCTCTATCCCAACATAATAATCGCTGCAGCGGTTGTTGAGATTGACTACCTAAATATAATTCTTGCAACCTATCCGATAGCCATCGCAGCCATTATCTCCGCCATTCTGTCAATAAGGTGGATGAAAGTAAAGAGAGACGTCAACCTCCCCGATTTACTTATCCTCCTCCGCTCCTTATACCCGATTCTGCTCATAGCTACCCTTGCTCTAGCCCTAAGACTTGACTTGCTCACTACACTCTTAATAGCACTCTTTATCCTTTTCATACACAAAAAAGCAAAGCCGAGAGATGTTGCAGCCATTCTCAGGAGAACTATAGATGCGAAAATCATAATACTGATCTTTGCCGTGATGAGCTACAAAGACCTGATCGTGTACACGAATGCTGCAGAAATATTCTTTGAGCATCTCAGGCAGTTCAATTTCCCGCCAACAATTGCATCATTCATTCTCTCATTCCTCGTAGGTTTCGCAACAGGAATAGAGCTGAGCTACTCAACCATCGCCCTACCACTTCTAACAGCTTTCACAGGCATTGGAGATGCAGTGATTCCTAAAAACCTAATGCTGGTTATAGCCGCAGGTTATCTGGGAGTCATGCTTTCCCCGATGCATCTCTGCCTGGCGCTGACCTCCGAATACTTCAAAGCTGATCTCAGCAAGGTCTACAGGCTGTTACTGCCATCAACACTGATAGTTGCATCGCTCACTGTCCTTTTCTTCATCGTATAGCGTTCTGTGTAAATCAGAAAGGCTGGAACGATAGTCAGTGCAGAAATGAGGCTGAACAGGATCGCTATGACACTCACAAAGCCAAAATCACTCATAATCGGGAAGGGTGAGACCATCATTGCTGCAAAACCGCCGGCCATTGTTAAGCCAGACGTCATTATCGCCTTTCCTATATTCTCAACCGTAACCTCAACAGCCTCTTCAGGCATTCTGCCGTTCTTCCTCTCTTCCAAATATCTCTCCATCACGTGAATCGAGAAGTCTATTCCGAGACCTATTGTCAGCGAGTTCAGGCTTGCAGAAACGAGGGTCCTTTCGATGCCAAGCAGGTACATAATACCGCCAACAAGCGCTATGACAGTTGTAATGGGCAATAAAGGCACAGCAGCCTTCACAACGCTTCTGTAAACCACCAGAAGGACCACAAAAACGAGTGCAAAACTTGCGAGAGTCATCTTGTTCTGACCGTTAACAATCAGGTCGGCAACAAACATCTCGAGCACGACATCGCCCGTCAGGTAATAGCCCTGATCAAGACCGAAGAACCTTATTTCCTCATTGACCCTGTCATAGAGATCTTTGAACTCAAGCCAGTCCATAGGAGCTACCGTGAAATAAATTGCAATCATGTTTCCGCTGAGATACCTCTGCTTGGATTCCTCAGGTATCCTTTCAAGCAGCATGCTTGCTTCCAGCTGATTGTCAGGTAATTCCCCATTGTTATACATCTTCATGATGGTCGTTATACTGCTGTAACCGAGTATCTGGGGCTCAGAAGATACAATGTAATTCGACAGCTCGTCAACCTTCTTGAGAAAATCAGCATCAACTTTGTCTGCCTCAATCACAACAATAATTCTGTCCTGACCACCAACAAGGCTTTGAGGTTCGTTCATTTTTCTTATAGCAGGCAAATCCTGAGGAATGTACTTGTAGAAGTCTGTCTGAAGTCCAACGTTGTTATAGCCATAGAATCCCGATATAACCAGAACTAACATAATAAGAAGAATTGTACCTGGATGCTTTGCAGTCGTTTTTGCTGTGATGCTCAGCAATTTACCGGTTACGTCCCTGCCTTCCTTGGCAGTTTCAGCCTTCCGTTCCCCTCTCTCTAGCAGAACAAGAAGAGAGGGTAAAAACGTAAGGCTGAGTAGATATGCAATAACGAGTCCAATTGCAGAAAGCATACCAAACCAGCTCAGTGAAGGTACGCCGGAGAAAACCATAGAAAGAAATCCTATAACCGTGGTAACCATTGCAAGGCTCAACACTACTCCAACACTTTTTATAGCATTGCTTGCAGCATCAACGGGCTTGAAACCTTTCCTGATTTCTTCTTCAAACCTGCTCTGGAATTGAGCAGCATACTCTATACTCAAGCCTATGAGCACTGGAAAGAATGCATTCGTGACTTCGGTAAGAGGAATGCCAACGAGAGGCATCAACCCAAACGTCATCACGGCTGTGAAGATTGAGAGAATGAGGGGAAGGAGAAGAGATCTCTTCCTTCCAACAACACCCCTGAAAACAACAACGAGTATTGCTACCATGAATATGATTGCCGCAAAACCCATTGTCTTCATACTTCCACTTATAGACTGGTTAACCTGATACCATACCATGGGGTTGCCCGTTGCTTCAACAATAACTCCAGCGGGCTTGGGCATGATCTGGATCTTTCTTTCGATCTCCTGCGCAATGAAATCATATTTATCATTCTGAGCAGTTATTTCAAGCTCCATCAGCGCAAAACTCTTTTTGGGGATGTAGAACTGTGCATAGGCGTAGGCATACTGCTTTAGGAGAGTTTCATCCTGAGGAAGATAACCCAGCCTTTTTACAATCGAGTGGGCAGGGGATTTTACCTCACCAACCCCATCAATACCGCTCAAAGCATCTCCAAGCTCCAGCATATACTCAAAGACATCATAGTTAACCACGTCCTCTCCTTTTATGAAAATGTACACTGGAGCTACCGATCCACCAAAATCTTTAGAGTAAAGCTTGTACTGCTTATACTCCTTATGTTCTTTGCTGAAATAAGTGTCAAAGCCCTGTGCATACTCTACTTCCTGACTGAGTTCTGCAGCTATAAAAAAGAGGAGAAGTGTAGCGACAACTATCGCCAGCGCTTGTCTTCTTACAAGATTTGAAAATAAATCAAAAATCCCCAGCATTTCAGCTCACTGATTCTTTTTGACTCTGTTGTAAATGGCTGCTCCCGCAACAACAGCAGCAATAAGTAATCCATACAGCAATCCCTTTGGTATTCCTTTATATTCAACGACCTCGATGGGCATCTTCACCGGATCGCTGATAACCCATTCATCCGATGGGTCTCTGTACTTCACTTCAAGGTTTAGTGCATACATCTTTGGCGTTGCGTCATCATCCACCTTTATTTTGAAGCTTACATTCTTTGCTTCTCCCGGCTCCAGATTACCTATGTAAGCGGTGTCATCCGTCGTCGAGAAGGGATCCACTACAGTTATTCTTGCTGTTGCATCTCTTATCGCAAAGGCTCCAGCATTTCTGATAGTAACCGTAACGATTTTCTCTTCCCCAGCCGGGATAACACCTTTTCCTTCCAGCTCAAATTTCATTTTTGGATGTACTACAATACCCACATCCAGCTCCTTACTCTGCTCCTTACCTCCCAGCGAGTACGTCAGCTTCAGCTTCGCTGGATATACTGCCTGTTCCGCATCACCAGAAGCTTTAACCTTGAATTTCGCTTCGCACGCATTGTCAACATCGCCAATGTAAGTCTCACTTACAATTGCTGTAAGCGGTGGCTGAACTTCAAGCTTCACCCTCAGATTCTCCACTGCCCTTGTCAATTTTATATCTACCACGAAATCTCCTTTGCTTCCTGCATACACCGAAGAAGACGTGTTTACAACCTCGAAGTCAACACCCTTCTCAACCTTAACACCAAAGGCGACATTTGAAGTCTGTTTTGTTTCTCCATACTCATCAAGATAGACCCCTCTTATCTGGAACGGGTAGTAGCCTGGCTCATCGGTGGAAATATCCACAATGAACGTAACATTCACAGACTCATCTGGGTTCAGATCTCCAACATAGTACGCGCCCTTAACAAACGCTGCCACGAGTTCAGGAGGTATCGATAGTTTGGGGGGCTCAACGCTCATCCCTGACCGCATGGACTGCATTTGGATAAGAGTAAGAAGTGGCCGAAGTGCATCAGCAGACGGAATCTCCTGCATTGTTGTGAGGGCTGTAAATCCAGAAGGTGTTGCCAACACCACAAACAGATTTTTCGCCTCATTCTCGCCTGCGTTCTTAATCGTCAGCGTGATCTTTCCCTTACCTCCCGCAATCATGTCCTCTGTCTGGATGTTAACAATCTCTAATCTGACATCCCCTTCATCGACAACAACTTTCAGCGTAATTGTCTGTTCCTTCTCCTTGAATCTATACCCGATATAATCAAACCACTGTGATACGAACTCTTCCGTTTGAACGGTCTTTTCAAGAATGGATCCATTGTAGATTTTCTGTATTTCCACAGGGATTGTTTGCTGCGGTGGTTGCTGTGTGTTAAGAAACACGTAATCAATAATCTCATACTTTATCTTGAGTTTCAATTCATATTCTCCAGCCTCTACAGAATCATTTACGCGTATTTTAATAGGGATCTGGATGGGCTGCATCGCCGGAATTGCCGAAAAGCTGTGCGGAGGTGTCAGCACTTCAATACCACCACTACCCCCAAATTCGATGGATACGTTGTATGCAGTCGTTAACGACTCTGGCCGATCTTTGAAGAACATATATTCCGTATAATCGTTGTAAGCAACCTTCCTCAGAATGGCGTTGTTCTGTATAACCAGCAACAGCTGTGAATCTCCCCCTTTCTCAACGTGGTTCGATCCTGAAATGTATGCTGAGAAGTATGGCTCATCTTCGTAGCTTATCGCCGAAGCTACCCCGCATACAGCCATTAGAATGATGATAGCAAACATGATTGCAGTTATTCTATGCTTCATACTATCACCCCTATCTGTAGTAGTTTAAGCTACGACAAGTAAGGATTATATAATCCTTGTGCTCAGCACCCCCTGTGGAGAAACTTATCGAGGCGTTGAGAGACTTTGGATTAAGTGAGTACGAGGCAAAGGTTCTGCTCACACTCATAGCCAAGGGAGAGCTAACAGCAAAGGAAATTTCCGAGTTTAGCGGAGTTCCGCGTACATCGGTCTATGAAGTTGTAAGATCTCTCACAGGCAAAGGCCTAGTAATGGCATCAGGCAAACCACTGAAGTTCAGAGCCCTTCCAGCTCAGGAGTTGATGAAACTGTTCACAAGAAAACTTCAGAGCAATATCGAGCTCCTGAAGAAAGAATTACCAAACATCGAAAAAGGAGGAACAAAAAGAGAAGAAGTAGTAAAAGTCTATACCGGTGAGATGGCGATAAACGCACTCAAAGAATGCATTGAAAGAGCAAAAAAAGAGATAATTGTTGCAGTAACGTATCTGGATGAAAGTATCAAAGAACTGCTGAAAAATACCAAATGCAGAATTGTTATTATGGCACCAAAATTGGATGATATCTCAGATATCCCGGCGACTCTATATCAGCTGAATGTTGATGTTGGCAACGTACATCACGGTATGCTGCTCATTGATGGTGAACAGGTCGCAATATATCTGATGCAAAACAAAACAATGTGGTTGATGATTGGTTCCGGAGGTTTTGCAGAATTTTACAAAGAGTTTCTGAATTCCTTTATCAGACAAAATGTCAAGGCACAATAAAAGGCGGGAAAAGGATTTTTAACCAGCTTCAAGCAGCTCAATCCCATCTTCAGTAAGCCTCAGTTTTCCGTCTTCCTCAACAACGAATCCTTCCTTGATTAGCCACTCAACATTGAACTTGAGTTGAAAATCCGTCAGATTTAGCTCTTTTTTAACTTCATCTCTTGTCTTCCCGTGTATTCCGATGCAAGCAACAATCTTTCTTCTTATCGGGTTCATTGATGCCTTGAATAACCTCTCGTGATGTTCTCTACCCCTTACTTTTTCCGTCATCGATAAATGGTTAATTCTGATGTTAAATAACTCTTTCGTGTTATTTTGCAAGCTGATGTCCTATTATTTTATCCAACTCCTTCAAGAACTCCTGTTCACATCCAGCAGGAATCGTTGCTCCCGCAGCTATGCTGTGTCCTCCTCCCTTTCCACCAACCTTCTCGGCGGCGTACTTCAGAGCCTTTGCCAGATGCACCCCCCTCTCAACGAGTCTTTGCGTAGCCCTTGCAGAAACTTTCACACCTTCTTCGTTGTTGGCGAAGGCAATTATGGGCTTGTTGAAATTAGCTTTTGAGAAGCACATTCCTGCAACGATCCCAACAATTGTGTCCAGAATTTTGTTTTCAGCATGGAAGTACTGAATGTGCTCCAGCTCGATAATCCCTATTTCATCAACAAGCTTTATTCCTTCAGACAGGTTTTTCCTGTGATTCTGGAGGAGGTTTCTTGCTTTTCTGTATGCATTACCCCTATCACCCAAGCACACCTTTAGCCCGACATCTTGAAAACCATACCTCGCAGTTGCGTTGAGAAGGGTTGAAAACTCCATTGCATCTCTGAGCTCCGTGCCTTCCTCCTCATGAAGGAGAATATATGTCTCGCCAACAAGCCTCTTTATTGTTGTGAGAGGTTGTCTTGCCTCAATACATATTTTGACAAGTTCTGAAGTGAGAGCAACTTTCTCCTCAAAGCTCAAATCAATCCATCTTCTCCAGATGTCCCCTTCCTTGACTAGTATACCAAGACTCTCTAACAGCTCAATAGCCCCTTTTTCATTCCCGCTTATACCAGGTAGATAGGGATCAAATGTGTATTCGAGCATTTTGTACACAGGCCTCGTCTGTTTCCCAAACAGTCTGAGATCCCGAATTGCATCAATGAATCCGCTCTCTACTCCCTCTCTGAGGATTAATCTGTTCAGCCCCAAGAGCTTACCCTCTCTGGAATCCTGTAAATCACCCACCGCTCCAACTATCGCAAGCGAGACAAGATCATAATTGAGGCCCATGCACTTGGCTACGAGATAAGTAACTGTTGCACCGCTCAGCTCATAGGAGCCATCAAATTCAAAATCGTGGGGGTTAAGCTGATATTTGTAGTATCCCTGAGGAACGTGGTGGTCTGTGATTACACAATCTATTCCCTTTTTTGTAATTAGATCAATCTGCCCACTACCCAGATCAGTAAACCACGTAAATGTATTTCTATCGGCGATTTCTTCAATAGCTGTTTCATCCAGCTGCTTGACAAAGAGAATATCACTCTCAATTCCTGATCTTTCAAGAGTTTGCAAGGCAATTGAACCAGACGTGATGCCATCAGCATCGATGTGTGTGACAACCAGAACTTCTTCCTGCTTCCTTATGATTGAGGCAATATCATAAGCTTTCCTGATTATATCTTCCACGCCAGCACAATAAGTTTCCATTCAGTTTCATTTTCTCCAGTATCAAAATAAACCTTGCGAGTATTGTGAAAGTGTTTTAGAGGTTTCAAAGGAAATACTAGACGCAAACCATACACAAGATCGTTTTGTATTGAAGCATTCCTGCCAAATACGAATAAAAAATAACACATGCGGCCGCCGGGATTCGAACCCGGGCGACGGGCTCGGGAGGCCCGTGTCCTACCGCTAGACTACGACCGCTTTATACATTCATCTTTCTTTGTTGAATATATCCCTTTCGCTAAAAAGTAAATACAATCTTACCCACTTATCAACCACCAACCACCCACCAGACCAGGAACATGCGATCTTACTCCCATAACAATGACGCAATTGTTAAGGAACCACTAAAAGATTCTATACTTTTTAACTAATATTAATATTTTGATCCAGTATTAGTACAAAGTTCGAAAGATATTTATCTGAACAATAGATCATTTCGAACATATGAATGACATGGTACAGGCATACCTTAAAGAACTTAGCCTCCCTAATAGGCTAGAAATCCTGAAGCTCCTCAGAGAGAAGCCGCAGAATATAGCAGGCATCCAAAGAGAGCTAGAATCCAACGGTAGATGTGTTCCTGTCTCGACTGTATCTCGATGTGTCAACATACTCGCGAACAATAAAGTGGTCAAAAAAAGTGAAGATGGTATCTTCTCTCTCACAGGTCTGGGCTACCTTATAGTTGATTTTATCTCATTTTTCAACGAAATTTCCCCACTCTATGAATACCTGTGGGATGCCGACGATTTTCTAAGAGTATTACCCAGGGAATTCAAAATAGGGCTTCCCAAGTTAAAGAGAGCGGAAGTTGAACCAGATCCCTATGCAGCCATTATAAAAGGTGTTGAGGTTATCAAGAGAGCGAAGAATTATGGAAAATACATTGATAGAATAATCAGCTATGAAATATACCAAGTCATGCTAAAGAAAAATCTTGAGGGTGTAAGTGAGAAAGTTATATCCTCCAGAGACACTCTGAAAAGGAGAATAGAGACGTTTCTAAAAGTCATAGAGGATGAAAATCTTAGCAAGGAAGAAGTTGAGCTTGTTAAAAGTAAAGTGGAGATAAGAGTTCTTGATTTGCCTTTCCAGCTTGGAGTTATTGATGGCAAATACGTCTTCTTCCAGCTGTTAAAGGAAAAAAGTGAGGTGCCTGTATTTCTCTCCAATGACGGGGAACTCGTTATGTGGGCTGAGAGACTCTTTGACTACTTCTGGAATATTGCAGAGCCGTTTGATATTGCCTCAGTGATCGATAGCACTTTCAAGTCTCGATAGGACTTTCTTGTAGTTTTCCTCAACCTTATTTTCTATTTCGGCGTAAAGGCTTCTTCCATGGGCATCAATGCCAACAATACATGGGCCGAATCGTTCAACTTCAAACACCCATACAGCTTCTGGCATGCCTAAATCTTCCCAGTAGAGGGCTTTGACCTTCTTTATAGCCTGAGCGGCGAGGGCTCCAGCTCCACCGGTATAGGCAAGATAGACACCTTTGCCCCTCAACGCCTCAACGACGTCCTTGTTCATACCCCCTTTTCCGACAATGGCCATCGTTTCAACCCTCTCAAGGATTTTTGGTGCCAGCGCATTCATTCTCGCCGATGTTGTCGGCCCTGCAGATACTGCCACCCATTCACCGTTCGACTTCTTCATAAGGGGTCCGCAGTGATAAACAACAGCCCTGTTGAACTCTACAGGTAATTCTCTACCCCCCTTCATATATTCAAGAGCTCTCATGTGCGCTTCATCTCTTGCAGTGAACATCTCGCCGGTTATGTAGACAACATCTCCAGCCTTAAGCTCCAGAATATCCTCTTTGACGAGAGGAGTCCTTACTTCATATTCCATAATATCACCTCAAAACTGCCGAAGCTCTTCTATTTGCCCAGCATTGTATGTTTACGGCAACTGGTAGCGATGCAGTGTGGCAGTGACCCATCTCAACGAGAACAGCCAAAGCTGTTGTTTTTCCACCCAGCCCCATTGGCCCGATTCCAAGGCTGTTTACAGCATCAAGGATCTGTCTTTCAAATTCATTCATCTCGGTCACATTCCTAAGCAAGGCCTTCTTTGCGAGCTTTGCAGCTCCATCAAAGGTTGATCCAATACCTACTCCAACGAAGACAGGAGGACATGGCTTTCCACCTGCATTTTTGACAACTTCCACAATAAACTTCGGAATTTCTTTGACCTGACTTGGAAGCATCATTTTCAGGGCCGAAACGTTTTCGCTTCCAGCTCCCTTAGGCATGACAGTAAGCTTTAACGAGTCGCCTTCAACAATATCGATGTTTATCTGGGGCATGTGCATTCCCACATTGTTTCCTGGATTTTGGCGAGTAAGTGGGTGTACCGCATTTGGGCGAAGTGGAACTTTTTCTGTTGCAATGGCAACTCCCTCAGTTATTGCCTTTTTGAGATCAAAGTCTAGACAGAGTTCTCGACCCAACTCAACGAATACAATGGGCAAACCTGTGTCCTGACACATGGGGACTTTTAACCTGCTGGCAGCTTGGACGTTTTCTAGTATTGCCTTGAGGTTGCTCCTTGCAACTTCGTTATCCTCTTCCTCGTAAGCTTTCTGGATTGCTTTTATAACATCCTCACCAAGCTCGGTTTCGGCTTTTTTAAAGAGCTCAACCACAGTATTAACGACATCATCGTAGTTTACCATGATACCACCGGATTTTGTAAATTCAAATGGTTTTAAAAAATTCACTAAAAATGCCCTGTTCAAAACACCTTCCCAAGAATTTCATTTTTTGAATAGTTTTGAATAGTCTAAATCATCAGAATATTAGAATTTAAAGCGCCGGGGGTGGGATTTGAACCCACGCGCCCTTGCGGGCAGTGGATCTCGAATCCACCGCAGTAGCCTGGCTCTGCAACCCCGGCATGAGTATCAATTCATTCATCATGTATCCTAACCGAATCTAACCCCTGCAAGACTATTCCGATTACATCACCTCATATTAAAAATTTTACCGGCCGATTGCTACAACACACCCATGTCCAGCAAACCAAAACGGCAGATACCATTTTAAATAAGTAGCTTCTATGCATAACCTATGAAGATAATCGCTTTCGTCGGATTACCACTTAGCGGTAAAAGCACCGCTGCAAAGGTTGCAGAAGAGCTTGGCATTCCTGTTGTAGTAATGGGAGATATCGTAAGAGAAGAGGTTAGACGAAGAGGTCTCGAGCTAACCGACGAAAACGCCGGAAAGGTTGCAACAGAATTGAGAGAAAAAGAAGGGTTGGATGCAATTGCAAAAAGATGCATTCCGATAATCCGTGAGAAGGCTAAAGAGAAAGGAATAGTTGTCGTCGATGGCATAAGAGGTATTGCAGAGGTTGAACGCTTCAAGAAAGAGTTTGGCGATGATTTCATCCTAATAAACATCGAATCGCCCATCGAGATGCGCTTTGAAAGAGCGCTTAAGAGAAAGAGGGATGACGACATAAAAACAATCGAAGAGCTGAAGAAGAGAGACGAAAGAGAACTATCATGGAATATGGGTGAAGCAATAAAGGTCGCAAACTTCACCATTGAGAATACCTCAGATATCCAGACGTTCATAGACAAAATAAGAGATCTCCTGAACCAACTCGCAAGACAGGTTGAAGTTGAAATTACGACAGATATTCATCCCACAGAGGATGAAGATAAAGTTATCGAGGCTATCAGGAATATATTTCCTGATGCGGAGATCAGAATAGAGGATGGGAAGTTAATCGCCACCGCCAGAGATCTTAGCAGGCTTAGAGACCTGTTAAGGAAACAGAGGATTCTTGATACAGCTAGATCCGAACTCATAAGAAACAGGCGTGGAAATGAGATTACCGTATACCTCAACAAGCAAACAGCAACGGTTTCAAGAATCAATTTTACAGATGAGGACGTAATTCTATCCCCCCTGAAAGTCACGTTTCGTATTTACGGAGTCCCAGTGGAGAGATTCATCGATTATCTCGCCCCGGAAACGAGAGATGGCAAGCCAATAAAAGAGCTGGAGACTCTATGAGCTTTAACCTTAATCCAATTCACAAAATTCTGATGAGCACGGATGGCTCCATAACAAGAATACTTGAAGCAGTTTCAGGTAAAGACGTTGTGGTTCAGACTGTGGAGCAGCGAGTTATTAAAGCAGACAGAGATGTCGCCGAACTGCTTCAGATCAACGAAGGAGATGACGTTAATTACAGAGTAGTGAACCTTAAAGCGGGCAATGACGTGCTTGCCCATGCAATATCGTTTACCCCACTTAAAAGGCTGAAAGAAGAGTTCAAGGAAGATTTGATGAAAGCAGACATGCCGATTGGCAAAATAATGCGAAAATATGGCATAGAAGCAAGAAGAGAGATAAAATGGGATAGAGTGGAGAGAGCAAACCCCAAGTTTGCCAAAATTTTTGGAATAAAAGAAGGAGAAGTTGTTCTTATAAGAAACTACAACATAATTCATCAGGGAGAGATTCTGATCAACATAACAGAATACTTCCCTGCCTCGAAATTTGAATGCTGAATATATGGTGTCATGTGGTGTCCGAATGAAGGTATACTCGTTCCACCCACTTTCTGAAGGTGTTTTTTTGAAAAGAGATAACAGATTTCTGATTACAGCCAATCTAAACGGAAAAGAAGTAAAAGCCCATTTAAGAGATCCTGGAAGATTGAAGGAACTTTTAATTCCCGGAAATAGAGTTTTGCTACAAAAAACAGAAAAACAAGAAAGGAAGACAAAATACGAAGTTGTGGCCTTTTTTGATGGAAACATACCAGTAATTGTCAATTCAGGAATTCACAGCAGAATTGCAGAGAAAATCATACCAATGTTGACGGGCTGCACAGTTATTAAAAAGGAGATCCAGTTTCTCGATAGCAGGATAGACTTCCTTGCAAAGTGTGAGAAAGATGCGTTGATCGAAGTTAAAGGCTGCACGCTGGTAAGAAATGGAATAGCTCTTTTCCCTGATGCACCCACAGAAAGGGGGCTAAAGCATTTAAAAGACCTGATAAGAGCGCTGGAGATGGAGTGGGATGCAAAGGTTCTGTTCCTCGTTATGAGACCGGATGCAGATGTTTTAAAGCCAAACAAAGATACTCATCCTGAATTTGCAGACATGTTTGCAAAAGCAATTGATGCGGGTGTTGAAGCTATTGCTGCCACATTCAGACTTGAAATTGAAGGCGAGACTGGAAATGACTATTTTGATCGAGTTATTCGAGTTGAAAAGGTGTAGATGATGCTTTAGGCTGTTCTTGTAATCCTATATTAGTCTGATTTTAACACTTGGCGACCTTCTTCAGTCCCACGTACTCGTGAGCCTTTCAATCCTACTGTAATCTGATTTTAACGAGACGGCGCTGCAGATGTTTTTGATATAACAAGCTTTCAATCCTACTGTAGTCTGATTTTAACCTGCTCCGTTTACGTACACCTTCAGAGCATACGAGTAGACATTTCAATCCTACTGTAGTCTGATTTCAACTAGACATGAACACGACTGGATACTACGGATATGCAGCAGATTTCAATCCTACTGTAGTCTGATTTCAACACGCGGACAGGTACATCAAATGTCTCGACGACACAATCGCCTTTCAATCCTATATTAGTCTGATTTTAACCCTTGAGGGTATTGGTGGGCCAACTACTGGACCAGTGACTTTCAATCCTATATTAGTCTGATTTTAACATGAGACTGCTTGGTTGGGCATTCACTCCAGAGATCGACTTTCAATCCTATATTAGTCTGATTTTAACTCTAAAAGGTCAGCGACGAGACGCAATTGCTCAGGGTCCTTTCAATCCTATATTAGTCTGATTTTAACTGTAATTTCATCTTCTTTACATTAAGCTTTCTGGCGGCTTTCAATCCTATATTAGTCTGATTTTAACCGGCAGGCTACTAAGGCTTTCGTTAATGCTTATTGCTGGTTCTTTCAATCCTATATTAGTCTGATTTTAACATCTCGTTGCTGTTGCCGTTAGTGCCACCATCAACTTCCTTTCAATCCTATATTAGTCTGATTTTAACCAGCAGTTTTGGTCTGAATATTAGGTTCTTCACCTTCACTTTCAATCCTATATTAGTCTGATTTTAACCACCTTGAAGTCCAGTTCAATTGCACCATCTACGATTACTTTCAATCCTATATTAGTCTGATTTTAACCAATAGCACCTTAGAAGTCCCTTCACCTTCTCACCCATCTTTCAATCCTATATTAGTCTGATTTTAACCATTACCACCAGCTCAATCAATCGTTGAAGTAGAAGTAGTCTTTCAATCCTATATTAGTCTGATTTTAACTGGGGTTATTTAACCAAGGCGGGACTCAGACTCCTATCTTTCAATCCTATATTAGTCTGATTTTAACATTAGCAAGGATGAGGTTGAAGTATTCAGAAGGATAACTTTCAATCCTATATTAGTCTGATTTTAACCATTTTCCTTGCAAAATACAATGCATTAAAGAGAGATCTTTCAATCCTATATTAGTCTGATTTTAACAAATGAAGATAGAGGAAGTATATCAAAATGATATGGCACTTTCAATCCTATATTAGTCTGATTTTAACGAGACGACAAAGGCATTGTTGGAAGTTCGGGAGTGAGGCTTTCAATCCTATATTAGTCTGATTTTAACTAGGTTCAAATAATAAAGAGGAGGAGGTGATGTGAGACTTTCAATCCTATATTAGTCTGATTTTAACGAGCTTGAGAAGGTGTTCGATGTAGTGTTTGATTCTTTCAATCCTATATTAGTCTGATTTTAACTAACACTGCCCGTCAATTTTGTCTTTGCCACCACGTCCTTTCAATCCTATATTAGTCTGATTTTAACCTGTTGCTTGCTAACACGTGTCGCCCGACCACTAATCCTTTCAATCCTATATTAGTCTGATTTTAACGCATTGTTAGTGGTATATCAAAATATTGGTATGAGAGACTTTCAATCCTATATTAGTCTGATTTTAACTTGCAATGCTTTCATCATCTGTTATATGAACAAATATCTTTCAATCCTATATTAGTCTGATTTTAACAGGTTGAGGTTGAAGCAAAGGAGAGTAAGAGTTCTAAGCTTTCAATCCTATATTAGTCTGATTTTAACTAAAGGTATTTGTGTATCACTTATTCTCTCCGACATCTTTCAATCCTATATTAGTCTGATTTTAACGGGAGTGTTGGCAGACATTGGCTCAGACAAAATCTACTTTCAATCCTATATTAGTCTGATTTTAACGAGGGGGGTTCTGGCAGATTTGAAGGCAGTAATATACACTTTCAATCCTATATTAGTCTGATTTTAACCCTCACCAAACAACTCTGGGAATGTTATCCCTCTCGGCACTATCTTTCAATCCTATATTAGTCTGATTTTAACAAAGGATTCTGATGCATGTCAGAGGG
>Ga0182240_100135_pt1 | contig 32680 bp, 44 predicted proteins | sample hydfrates4_PW_90_FD_145594 | JGI IMG/M metagenome (GOLD analysis project Ga0182240, IMG submission 145594) | Subsurface microbial communities from deep shales in Texas, USA - hydraulic fracturing test 4_PW_90 | ecosystem: Environmental > Aquatic > Deep subsurface > Shale gas/oil reservoir >...
CAAATGGGGCCGGCGTTACGAAAATAAAGGAAAATCATACCAAGACGGAGAATACAAGCCCATAAGAAAGGAGGACCAAGGAAAGGAGGAATGTTTCATGTGGGGCGAAGCCGCACAATACGCCGCCGACACCGGCGCCGGCATATTTGCCGTTTTGTTTATTCTTTTACTGGGAACCGTGGCGGCCCTGGTTAAGTGGGTTCTAAACACTAACAACCAAAGGGAACAGCGCTACATTGACGTAATAGACAAGCAAGCCGAAGCTATAAAGGAATACCACGGGAACATTAAGCACGACCTTAACGACATTAAAAAAATGCTATATGCGAAAGGAGGGCCAAACGCATGAAAAAGCCAAAAATCAAGTGGGTGGGTTCGCCTAATTACGGCTACCCAAGAGGGACCGAGGGCAGAGGCGGCCACCAGGTAATTGCTATCGTAAACCACATAATGCAGGGAACCCTTGCGGGGACCGACGCCTGGTTCAACAACCCGGCCGCAAAAGCAAGCGCCCATTTTGGCATTGGAAGGGACGGAACTATCCACCAGTATGTTAAGCTAGGGAACGCCGCCTGGGCCAATGGTGCCGTAAGGTCGCCAAGCTGGCCGCTACTCAAAAAAGGGGTGAACCCAAACCTTTACACCGTATCAATAGAGCACGAAGGATACAGCGGGGACAAGCTGACGCCGGAACAATACCAAGCCACCCTGGCCTTGCACAAGTGGCTAATTAAAGAACTGGACCTGGAAGTAAACAGAGATACCATTATCGGGCATTATCGAATTGACAGCGAATGGAAAGCAGGTTGCCCTGGGCCTGGGTTCCCGTGGGAGCGCCTTTTTAAGGACCTTCAAGAATTGCCAGGCACGCCTATTTTGGGACAAGCCGAAGCAACACCGGAGCAATTGAAGGCGTTTTGGAAGAAGCACAACCCGGAAGCACCGGTGGACCTGGTGGACCTATATTACAGCATTGCGCCCATATACGGGGTGCGACCGGACCTGGCCGTGTGTCAAATGTTCAAGGAAACCGGGTTCCTTAAATACGGCGGCCTGGTGAAAGACTGGCAGAACAATTATTGCGGCCTGGGAGCAACCGGAAGGCCCGCAAGAGGTAATGAGGACCTACGAGGGGCCGACCCGGACCTGGTGAGTTTTGAAGAAGGGGTCCACGGGGCCATATTCAAGACACCGGACGCCGGCGTGGAAGCACACGTCCAGCACCTTTTCGCCTATGCCGCAGACAAGAACAAACCCTTCCCGAAGGACCGCAAGCTGGTGGACCCACGGTTCCGCCTGGTGCGACGAGGAAGTGCGCCGCACATTGAGGACTTGAACGGCAAGTGGGCCGTTCCGGGCAAGGGATACGGTGAAAGTATAGTCAAGATATTGGACAAAGCCCTGGAAGTGGAAATGCAACCGGTGGGAACCTTTACCGACGTGCCGGACGACCATTTCGCCGCCAGGTCGGTGGGCCGACTAACCAGGGCCGGAATAATTGCCGGGTTCCCGGACGGCACATTCCGAGGGACCAGGGCGGTGGACCGCTACGAACTAGCGGTGATATTAGACCGGGCGCTTACGTTGGCAGGCTTTGACCTGGACGAAGTGGCCGGAACCGGAAAGGAGGGGACCGACTAATGCTGGATAATTTAGGGCAGAACCTTGAAACCCTTTTCGTCCTGGCCATAATTGCTGAAATGGTTACCCAGCTAATTAAAGGGTGGTTCGAGAAGGAAAAGGAACTGCCAAAGCAGGCCAAGCGCTATATTGCCATAGCCGTGGCCCTGGCCGTGGGTGTATATTACACCTGGCAGACCGGAACCAGCATACTGCAAACCCTGGGCTACGAAGTGCAAAACCCGACGGCCGACGTTGTAATGACCGGGGTATTTATAAGCGGCGGGTCGAGAATGTTATATAAACTTTACACCCTAGCGACCGGCTGGCTTAAAATCCTGGCCGAGAAAAACAAAAATTGACCCGAAAAATTAAGCATAAAAGCCAAGCCCTCTTTAATAAGATTTATTAAGACTTATTAAAGGGGGTTTTTATTATGTATTTTGGGGCAGATAGCGGGAAAAAATCTTATACCAGGAAGTAGAGGGCCAAAAAAAGAAACGCAAAAAATAAGGAATATTTACAAGCCATAAACCATATGCTATAATAAAAAATACAAACAGGATTGAAAAATTATAGAAGGGAGCGCATAAAATGACTTTGCAAATAATCAAGACCGAAGGGAGCGCCAAGCTGGTGGGGGCCGACGGGCAAGAAATAGCCCAGGGGACCCTGGCAGATATGGAAGCACTCAAAAAGTTTAAGGAAAGGCCCAGGAAGGTTATTTTTAGAATTAGCCAGGACCGCAAAGAACGCCTGGTGGAATACCTGGAAGAAAACGAGAAGGCCGGCAGGGAACCGTCGAGCCAACAGGCCGCCTTTGACGAAGCAATGGCCGACTGGTTCAAAAAGCACGGCCTGGAATGGTAGGTGGCCGGCGTGAGCGCCACCAAGAGTGGCGACCCAAATAAAATATTCCGTTAGGCCCAAAAAAATGGACCTATTTTTATTTTTTTATTTGCAATGCCATACGCCATATGCTATAATATTATATAGAAAGAGGGAAACACAAAAACAGGAGGGCGACGAAATGAAGGGAACAAGAATTTACTATCACGGCGACATGGCAAACCAAGGGGGGTTCGGCACAATAACCGAAGCAATACCAGCCAACAAATACGCACCGGAGCAAGTAAAGGTCAAAATGGACGACGGCCGAGAATTCACCATTTTTTCCAGCATGATAGAAGGTGAATACAAAGGACACGGCGGAACCCGATTTGTAACAGAGGAAGCATATAAGAAGTGGCGCCAGGAAAAGCTGGAACAACTTAAAAAATCAATTGGTAAGTAAGCAACCGGCCGGGGCCGACCCGGCCACCCATAATAAAAATTTTAAGGAGGTCCACACAATGGAAAAAAGACAAATTAAATTTAATGCGGTGAACACAAGGGGCGAAGCAGTCGCCAGCGTAATAGCAGAGAACCCGGAGGAAGCCAGGCGGGCACTGGAAGCAATACTGGAAAAAGAGGTCGAGGAAGCAAAGGCCAAAGGGAACGACTGGGTTATCGAGTGGAAACAGGGCAACCTTATTTCCTGGAAGCAAAACGGGCGCAAAGTCCTGGCAGGGCACGCCTGCAACCTGGAAGTGCACCAGCTAACCCACAAGAAAAACACCGAAGTAATAATGGACCTGGTAAAGGGAAATATGCCGGAAGGGTTCGCCAAAAAAATGACCCTGGAATGGTTGCAACAGCTACACAGCAACGCCGACCTAATCGAGCACATAACCAGGGAATACGAAAAGAACTGGGGGTGTAAATAATGTTAGGCGGCGGTCCATATGAATGTAAAAGGTGCCCGAAATGTGGTTCGCTAATGTGGAACGGTAGGTGTGAGGACACAGACTGCGAATATCATTGGCACCCACTAGAAGAATAAGCCGAAACGCCCTGCGGGGCGTCCGTCGGGACTGGCCGCCCGGCGCTGATGAAGGCAGGCCACATAAAAGGAGGTTTTATAAATGTTAAACAAAATGTTACGACATAGCAAGGGAAAAATGGTTCGAGAGCGCCCGCAAATACTTTGAATATGTGGACGAATTAAAGGGGGTGGAATAGTGAAGGTATCAGAAGCAGTAAAGAGGGGCAGGGAATTGGGCCTGGTGATATTCCAGGCCCGTGCCCTGGGCTGGGAGGACGACCCGAAGGAACATTATATCGTCAATGGCGAGTTAATGACCGGCCAGGCGTTGGTGGACCTGGTGGTAAGAATACATAATGGGGAGGAAGTGGAAATATGAAAACAAAAGCCGACTTTTGGGACAAGCTAGAACAAGCATTATTCGGGCCGGTCGCCGACAAGGTGGCTTATGTGGTCCTGGGCCTGGCGGCCGCATACATAACCGGCCATATTATTTTTTTTATTTGCCGCTAGAAAGACCCTTAACCTAATAGCCTATGCAATCCTAAAAAAATATTCTTCACTAGCAGGAATTTATGCTAGTATAGAATTAATTAAAATGTTGACAGTGTTAACACTTTGTTTTTAAGGAGGTGAGTTTATGGTTAATGGTATAAAGCACTACCGACTGAAACTTAAACAGACAGGCGAAAAAGAATGGTCCCAAAAAGCGGTTGCTGACCACGCCGGGATACCAAGGAGCAGGCTTTCAATGATAGAAAACGGCCACATGTTACCGACCGTCGAAGAATTAGAAAAAATAGCCGAATACCTAGGGGTATCACCGGGGCACCTTTACACGCCAAACCAAATTCAAATAATCCACGAGATGGACCGGGGGAGAATGGGAAATGCCTAATAAAAGAAACGAAAAACTGCCAACAACCTTTAGGGAGTATGCAAAAAAACACAAACGAAGGGGAAAACCTGCGGTTTATTGGGAAGTGTTAGAACGTGATAACTGGAAATGCCGCCGGTGTGGTGAGGAATACAGAGTGTTAGAGGTCCACCACATAATCCCAAAGGCGAAAGGAGGGAGCGACGACCCAGACAACCTTATAACTTTATGCTGGCCGTGCCACATGAGGGCACACAGGGAAAGACGGTGGAAACTGCGTTATGGAACGACAAATATTAATGAAATCAAAAATATTATTCTAAAGGGGGAATATTAAATGGCTACTGCCAAAGTATTAGCTGAAAAGAAACTAAAATCATTATTAAAAAGCGACTTCGACCCAAAGGACATTCGACTATCAGAGAGCGGCCACAAATGCAGGCGCTTGCGTGTATTGCGTGCCCTGGGATATGAACCGGCACCGGTAGCCGACGACGTTTTGGGGCTTTTTGAAACCGGCAACGTGTGGGAAGAATGGTTCCACGGCCTACTGCGTGAGGAATACCCACGAAAGACCCGCACCCAAATGGAGGTCCAAACGCCTTATGGGGCCACCGGACATATGGACGTATGGTTCCCGAAGCCACCGGCGGACCTGGGGGGCGGTCGTCCGAGGTTCTACGAGTGCAAGGCCGTGCGAGAAGGGGCCAAGTATTACGGCCTACCAAAAGACGAACACCTTTACCAGGTGCAGGCATATCACCATTTTGGCCGCAAATACGGCATTAAATGGGGCGGCCAAGTTACAAAACTGCCGGACGACACGGTGGCCGAAATTGTATATATAATCCGGGAAACCCTGGAAGTAATACCCTACGAAGTGGAATACAGCCCGGATATAGGCGAGGAAATCGAAACCGAAACCAGGCGGGTGCGCCGCATGATAGACAGCCAGGAAGTGCCGCCGGTGGAACTGGGCCACGCAGAATTCCCTTGTTACTACCAAACCAAGGATTACGAAGTATATTGCCCGTTTTATATATACTGCCACGCCGACGCAGAGAGCCAGGACGACGGCGCCCTGGTAAAAGCCGACCTGGAACCCAAGCTGAAAGAATACGACCAGGTAAGGGGTGAATATTCGGCCAAAAACAAAGCGGCGCAAGCGGTCAAAACCAAAAAGAAAGCGGTTGAAAAAGAATTGGACGGGCTATTTAACGCCCTGGGAACCGACGCCGTGGTCGCCGGGGACTTAAAGGTCCACAGAACCCTTATTAAAGGCCGTATATACCCGGACGTGGACAAGGCGCTAAAAATGGGCCGCATAGACCTAAAGACCTATAACGCAATTATGGAAGTGAGCAACAAAGGGTCCGACTATTACCGTTGGTATGTGAAGGACCTATCCAAGAAGAAGGGGGGAAAGAAGAATGGCAAATAATCAGAAGCAGGACAAGCAATGGCCGCCGCTATTGGAGCACGGCGGGGCCGACGTCAAGAAAATGGCCGAGGAATTGGGCGTAAAAATACCGCTTGAAAGCCCGTTCACCGTGAACGACCTTAATAAATTATTCCCATTGTTACGGGCACCTATACGCCAGGACGCCGTGGAAGCTACCAAGGGACACCAAACTGGCAAGGGATACGACACCACCGGCTACGGCTACCAGGCCCTAGTGGACCGCCTTAACGAGGTTGTGGGCATAGGCCATTGGGACGCCCTGGTAACTGACACCACATATACGGAAGGCAAATACAGCACCGGCCGCCTTAAATTCGTGTATGAACTTAATATCCGCCTGGAAATAGGTTACCCGGTAATCAAAGAGGACCCGGAAACTGGCCTGCCGAAGCGCCATTGGGTTATGGTGGCATACAAGGAAATGGTGGGAACCCATGAAAGCCCGGTCCGTGGCGACGCATACAAAGGCGCATATACCAACGGCCTTAAAAAGTGCGTTGGGTTCTTTGGACCAGGGGCGGACGCATACCTGGGCATAATTGACGAGGACAACCAACCGCTACCACCGGACCTTCAAGGCGAGCGTGTCGGATTTACAGAAGAACAACGCCAGCGCCAGGCGTCCAGTAGAAGAAGCAAAAAACAAAACAACAACAAGAAAAATCAAAGCGGAAGCCAGGGGCAAAACATGACACAAAAGACCTGGGACAAGCTGGTGGCCCTAGTGAAAGAACTTAACCTGGACAAGTCCACAGCGGCGAAAATATCCTGGAAGGTTACCGGGACAGGCAATTCCAAAAAACTAACCGAGGATAAGGCCAAAGCCTTAATTGAAAAGCTGGAACTAATGCGGGACGGCGCATTGACCTGGGACGGCAACGACTTTAAGGAAGAAGCGGACCAGGACCCAAACCAGCAGGAGCAGGACAACGGCCCGGAGCAAGAACAGGACGACGTAAAACCGCCCTGGGAACAAGACCCGGAGGAGCCAGCCGAGGACCTGCCGAACAACGCCGAGGAACTGAACGTGGACCCGGAGGAAGTGGAGAAGCACGCAGAGAGGACCGAGCAAATAAACAAAGCTATGGAAATGGACTGGAACGCAATGCAGAAGTTAGCCAAGGACCTGGGTATCAACCCGGTGGGGAAGAAAAAGCGGGAACTGGCGGAAATGATAGTGGAAGCCACCCAATGACCTGGAAGCAAGGCGACCGGTTCCGGGTCCTGGAAACGGTCCGGGACCTAACCGGCCGACTAATAGCCAAGAAAGGAGAAACGGGCCGGGTGGTGGCCGACCAAAAGGGGCCAGCGCACCCGGTGAGTGTATACCTTAATATCCGTAATAATATTTTTGACGGGGCCTACAAGACACTACCGGCCACCGCCAAACTTGAAAAACTTATGGGGTCGGGCTAATTATACCATGCCAGCCCGGCCCTTAAAAAGGGGGCGAAGGCATGAAAATGGTTAATTTATTCGGCGAGGAAGTGAGGGTCAAAAAAACCAGGGAACAGGTGGAGGGGTCGCAAGAGCGCAAGGAAGGCAAATGCCGCAGGTGCGGCCGTGCACTATCGGACCCGGCGAGCGTGGAACAAGGAAGATATAATCGCCGAAGAGCCAAGGGTGGAAGTAGTCCTGAGAGAGATTTCCTAAGGAGGGTTAAGCGTGAATGTCGGCGATAGAGTTTTTATAGCAGAAGAATTTACTTGTCAAGATTGTGAATATTACGATCACTATAACGGATTATGTAAAAAGACTAAAGAAGAAAAACACTTTTTAGATTCAGTATGTAAAGATTTTAAGTATGTTCCATTTTAATTTGGGAGGGTTGAGTGATGAAACAACATATAACTGTTGAGCAATTATTTGAACTACAAGATTATAAACTAGCAGAGGTAATGGATGAAGAATTTCAAAATGCAGTAAGAAATCTTAATTGTAATCCATATATGTCTGATACAGAAAAAGACAATTTAATCGAAGTGTTAGCAGAGCAAGTTACAATAGGCAAAATGATAGAGATATTATCGAACTTTGTATATGATATTGAAATGTTTCAGGGACATGGTTATTGGGACACAATAGTTAGAATAACAACTGATAATGGCAAAAAAGAATATAAATCTGAATGGCTATGTGACGCTCTTTGGGAAGCAGTGAAAGAAGTATTATAGGAGGGGTCGAAGTGGAGAAGCTTACGAAAAGAGAAACGGAAGTTTTAGAAAAAAATTAAAGGAATTAGTGCCATATATGGCGAATATATCATATGGGCGGCAGGAAAGGAAAATGGTATACTTTGAAAAAGGGGGATAATATGCCCTTTTGATACCAGGCTGCCACCTGCCGCCCAAGCAGACAATGGCGGCCTGTATTTATTCCCGGAAAGGGGGTTGAAGATATGGCGAACCCACAGCCAACGGACGCACACTTGCGCATTGCGCACGAAATCCAAGAACAAATCATGGCAAGAGAATTTACCAAGCGGCAAAGGAACATTTTGGACCTAATCCTGCGGCTATCCTGGGGGTGCGGCAAAAAATACGCCATTATACCGAACCTTAAAGACTTTGAAGTGGCCGGGGTTCGCCGCACGCACGTTAAGGCCGAACTGGAATTCCTAGACAAAAGCCGGGTTATTAAGTGGGTCCGTGAAAGTAACTTATTTGTATTCAATAAGGATTATGACACCTGGGTGGTAAGTTACACCAGGACCCACGACGAAAAGCGCCTGGACGAGTTAATCCACATTAACCTGCAAGATAAAAAGCAAGGGGCACCCTATGAAAGCCTAATAAACAACCTTTTGGGTTACCAAAACAGTAACCAAGTTACTGAAACAGGAACCGAGTTACCAAAACAGGAACTGAATTACCAAAATAGTAATTCAGTTACTAAAACGGTGGTAAACGGTTACCAAAACAGTAACTTTTCAGAACAGCAACCGCCCGCCACGCCTGGCGTTGAGGGGTCCCTAAAGAAAGTATTAAATAAAGATATAAATAATATTAGTAGTAGTAGTATAGAGGACAACCCGGTGGAAAACTTTGTGGATAATGTGGACAACCCATTAAAAGACCCAAAGACTGGCGAATTAGTTAAGTTTTTTTCTGAACAATTTATTATTATGGCAAGCCCTTACCAGGTAGAAAAGGTCCTGGCCTGGACCAAAGAACCGGCAAACATGGACCCGGACCTGGTGAAATGGGCCATTGAACAGGCGTTGGTCGCAAACGTGCGCCGGTTGGACTATGTGGAAGGTATACTGCGGAACCTTTACAACGAGGGCATAACGACCAGGGAGCAAGCGGAAGCGAGAAATAAACAAAAGGAGGGACAAGCCCGTGGAAAACAACAGAAGAAACAGCAAAAGCGAACCGGAGGGAATAGGAAAGACGTTGGGGACCTTGTTATCGAATAGCGGCAAGCAAATGGCCGACCAGGAGGACAAGCCCGAACCGACAACCTGCGAGAAGTGCGGCAGGACCCTGGACTGGTTCCAGGTGGACCTTTTGGGTCGCAAAAAATGGATAATGAAAACCTGCGAATGTATAAAGGCAGAGTGGGAGAAGGAAGAAAAAAGGCGCAAAGCAGAAGAACGCCGCCGACGCATTGAACGCCTTTTTAGTTTATCACGGCTAGGAACCAGGTTTATGGAAAGTAGATTCGAGAACTGGGAGCCAATGCCAGGAGCGGAAGCGGCCCTGGACTACGCCCTGGACTTCGCCGAAAACTTCGAGGAATACCAAAAGAGGGGCGAGGGCCTGCTAATATATGGACCACCCGGAAACGGCAAAAGCCACCTGGCGGCCGCCGTGGTCCACCGACTGCTGGAAAGAGGGAAGCCGGCCATATTCCAAAGCGTGCCGGACCTGCTGGACCGCATACGCCGCACATACGACAGGGACAATTCGACCAATGAAGGTCAAATCATGGCGGCCCTGGAAGAAGCGGACCTGCTAGTGCTAGACGACGCCGGCGCAGAGCAATGGACCGAATGGGCCGAAAGCAAGCTATATACCATTATAGACCACCGTTACCGCAATAAAAAGCCCATTTTTGTAACGACCAACACCGACGTGGAGGAACTGGAAAGCGCCGTCGGGTTCCGTGCTTACGACCGACTGCTGGAAATGTGCTTACTGGTGAAAAACAGCGGCGAGAGTTACAGAAGGATAATTGCAAGGCGTCGCATACAGAGCATTAAGGAGGGGCGCAGAAAATGAAAAGATACCTAAACCGCCAGGAAAAAAACGAGGTCCTGGAACTGGCGGCCCTGGTGTCTTACCTGGAAGAAAAATTCCTGGAAAACAAAAGGAAGCCCAAGGAATATAAGACCTGGGCCAAATATGCAAGGACCTATATTTTTAAGATTATGGACGCCTACATGGCGAACCTGGACCAGCACGAAGTGGAACGACTGGTGGCCGGCATGAAAAGCCGGGAAGTTACGGTCCTATACAAAACCGAAGCCAAGCGGGAATATGAAAAAATGCTGAAAATGGAAAGCACGGTCCCGGTGGAAGCGGACGACCTGCTGGACATAGTGGAGCAGGCAATAAATATTTGCGTTGAGTGCGAAAAAACAGGGAGCGAAGCACAAAACTGCCACCTTAAAAAACTATTTTTGAAATATGACATTGAACCGCTAGACCACCACGCACCACCAGGACGGTGCCCGTATAAATACAAGGAGGAATGAGCAATGCAAGAAAGGCAAATACCTATTTATCTAATTCACCCTTACAGAGGGAAAGGCAGGCCGGGAGAATATGCCGAGAACCTGCAAAAAACCATTGATATAGCCCAAGAGATACAGGCGGCCCTGCCGCAGGTATTAGTAATTAGCCCGGTCCTGGCCCTGGGGCCTATTAATGACGAGAACCTGCACCCAAAAATTAGAGAGCAGGCCCTAATCAAATGTAAAAACCTTATGGAAATTGTATACCTGGCAGGGGGTGAAGCCTGGGCCTTTGGGGACGTCGCAAACTCTAAAGGGTGCGGCATGGAAATGCACCACGCCGGCGCCCTGGGTATGCGCCTTCGTATTGACCCGGACCCGTGGGCGTTGGAAACAATACAATGTTACGACCACGCCTGGGTCCACCTGGGAGAAACCACACCAAGCGGCAAAATCCTTTATAGGTGCGCAAAATGCGGGATAACAGACACAGTGCCAGTAAAGCCAAAGCATGAGGATAGACCATGCAGACCCGTAATAAGGGTGGCCCATTTTGCCACCTGCCCGCAGGCGTCGCAATTTAGAAGGGGGAAGAAATAATGGACAGAATAACCGAGAGGGTGGCCGAGGAAGTGGCCGACGTGGAAATCATGCTGGCCCAGGTCAAAATCCTGCTGGATATATTCGCCGACAAGCCATAAAAGGCCGCCGGGGGAATTACCAAAACAGTAACCGGGTTACCAAAACAGGAACCCGGAATGGAAGGGGGTTTTAAGTGTGATAAATATTTGCGTGCAAGTGGGACGACTTACACGGGACCCGGAACTGCGCTACACCGGGAGCGGAAACGCCATTGCAACCTTTACCCTGGCCGTTGACCGTGAATACACCGACGCCCAGGGAAACAGGCCGACCGACTTTATACCGGTGAAATGCTGGCGGAAGCTGGCCGAAACCGTCGCCAACCACCTAAACAAAGGGCGCCTGGTATGTGTGGTCGGGTCCTGGGAAGTGGAAGAATGGGAGAAGGACGGACAGCGCAGGCGCAGGGACATATTAAAAGCCGAAACCGTTAAGTTTTTGGACTGGCCGAAAGACCAGGGCCAAGGCGGTGGAGATTATAACGACGGCTTTATGCCCGTTGACGACGACGACGTGCCGTTCTAGGGGGTGAAACTATGCTAAACATAATAAGGCGCTGGCTAATTAAGAAGCTGGCCGGGGACTGGATAGTGATAATTAATTACAAACTGGGACCCATTCACCTGGACAACCAGGGCCGTGGGGTTCTAATAGACACGGGGAGGAATGAGCCATGAGCAAAAGCGCAAGGTATAACGGGACCGTGTGGTGCGACCTTTGCGGGTCGTTCCACACCAGGCCCTTACAAAACAATGCGGGGGAAATCCGTTGCCCTTCGGTGGGAATATGGACCACCGAGTGGACGCCGGAGAGCGAAGGGGGTTTTATAGGTGCCGAAGAAGTGGAAGCCGAGGAAAAAACCAAGGACAAACCGTAAATGCGACGACTGCGGCGCCAGGGCCACCCATAGAATGGTGGGGCCGCTACCAAGCGGGGACCAGGTGCGCCGCTATCTATGCAAAGAGTGTCGGGACCTATGGGTCCGTATACAAAAGAACCTGGACCAGGTGGCGGGTAAATATCCAAAAGAGCACCTGGCCGTTGTGGAGGGCGCCAGGTTCGAGAAATTGAAATGAGCCGCAAAAGACATTTAGGCGACGCCCTGGAGAACTTAATAAACTGGTCCTGCCGCCAATACCAGGCCCAGGGCGTTGCCAATATTCAAAAATACCCGACACCGTATAAAATCATAGGCCAGGACAAGCGCCGCAGGTGCCTGCTGGCCGTGCCGGAGGAAAAGGCCGGCGTGGACTATGTGGGCGAATACGGCGGCCGGCCCTTCGCAATGGAAGCGAAAAAGACAGAGAACCGGACCCGCTACCCGTTGGACCCGTGGAACCGGGAGAAGCACCAAAGGGAATTCCTGGACCGGTGGAACGGACTGGCCTTTTATCTTATATCATTTTGGAGCCTGGGGGAACATTACCTGGTCCCGTGGGCGGAATACAAGAAATGGCACCAGCAAGCCCAGGAAGGCGGCAGAAAAAGCATACCGCTTGACTGGTTCCGGGAGAACATGCCCAGGATCAAGGAAGGCGGCAGGGTGGCCCTGGACTTTTTGGCCGCCGTGGACAAGTTGGTGGAAAAGGGGGCGTGGTAAATGAGAATAGCCGGACCACCTACCAGGGAACTGGTGGAAGTGGTCCAGGAAACCCTGGAAAGGGAGCAATGGCACAGGGAAAGAAAAGCGGCCCAAGAGAACCCGCCAGGTTACTGGGCCATGAAGGTGGAGGAAATTAACAACGCCCTGGACGCCCTGGAAGAACTGGGGCGCCGGGCGCAATACTACGACAAGGGGGAATTTTAAGTGAGTAAAAAAATGGACGAAGCCTTAAAGGAATTGAGAGAAGAAGCCCGCAGGCATCTTAAGGAAACGCTTGTAATCAATCAAGAAGAAGCCGAAGCCTTAAAGGAATTGAGAGAAGAAGCCCGCAGGCAGGGCAAACTTAACGACCAGGAACCGGACTACAAAAAAAGCACATACTGGCCCATTATGGAAGGATACACCCAGGAAGCGCTGGACCAAATGCTGACAGAATACGAGGGGCTTAATAAATTCATTGAGAGCGCAACCAAGGCCATAACCGGCGCACACATGGAAGAAGCCTGGGCAGCCCTGGGTAAAGCACAGGTGCAAGGCGTAAACCCAATATTAAGCCTGTTATGGCAGGAACTACATGCCGCATATTTGTGCGGAATATTCATTGGCCGCAAGCTGGAAGCGGAAGGCGTGCCGGTGCCCAAAAAGCCCGGCAACCATTAAGGTGGTGGTATAATGCCACAATGGAGAAAATGCCCAAAGTGCGGCGAATGGTATTACAGCGCCGACCATAGCCCAAAGGACTGGACATGCGAAAGGTGCGGGGCCACCATATCGGCAAAACAGGTAAAACCTGCGGGACCTGCCGGTGGTGGCGGCGGCCCTGGGCGTCGGTTCCTTATTGCATAGGGACCGGAGAACCGAGGGACCCGGCCGCACCTGGGTGCTATTTTTACAAAAATGCGACAAAAAAAGAGGATTTTACGGCCCGGCGTCAAAAATAATTAAAATAATTATTGAAAGCGTAAAAGGAAGATGATACCATTAAAATAACGGGGGCGCCGGACAAGGTAAAATCGAACATAAATAAGGCGACTGGGGAGAAATGCGCCCGAATTTACGGCGAAGCCCTGCCGGTCGCCTTTTTGGCTTACCTGGCGACCTGGTGCGGGAACCGGCCAGGTGGCTGGGGTATAAATGGCAGGACCTTGCCCGTTAAAAGCCCGGTCGCCCTCCTGCCAGGAGTTCCCGTTCGGTGCGGGTCCTGCCCAATACATACCGGAAGGGGGTGCAAGGGGGTGGCCGAAACATGACCCAGCAAATTGAACTGGACAAGCTAGACAGGCAAGTGGAAGAACTTTATTTGCGTGGAATAAGGTCCAAAGCCGAGATAATGCGCAAGGTCCTGGGGGACCCGGAAGGGTCCACGGACGAGGAAAAGGCAAAGGACTATAACGCCAAGTATCAGAAAATAAGCAGGTCCCTGGAACGCATAAAGAAGCGCTGGAAGGAAGGGTGGACCTACGAGGACCAAGCAAGCCTGGACGAACAGCGCTACCAGCGCATTGAAGAATTATACGAGATAGTGCGGGAAGCCTGGGACCTAGCCAAAAAAGCAGAGAGCGAAGCCAGCCGAGTGGGCGCCCTTAACGCCGTAAACGCCGCCCTGCGTGAAGTATCAGAATTGCAGGGACTACGGGCAAAAATTATCAAGGTGGAAGGGGGCCTGGGTATTGACTTTTCCACAGCAAGCGACGAGGACCTGGACCGAGAATTGGCAAAAATCCAGCGCAAACTTGACAAGAGGGGAAAAGGAACGCCTGCTGGCGGCATGGCATGAAAAACAGGTCCGCCGGGCTAGGAAGAACGCAAACGCCTTTATGGAATATGTTATGTTCGACCTACCGGAACAGGAGCCTATACACGCCGCCATACAGGACCACATAAGCGCCCACAAATATGCCGGGGTCCTGGCACCAAGGGACCACGGGAAAACCGGGCAAATGATTGGCCGGGTATTGTGGGAACTGGGCCGCAACCCGGACCTGCGAATTAAGGTTGTAAGGAACAGCGACCCAAAGGCCAGGGAATTCCTTTTCGCCTTAACCCAGCACATGCAAAACAACAGCCGCTTACACCGGGTATTCCCACACCTGCGCATTGAAAAGGGGCTGGACGAAGCGGCGCAGGCCACAGGTTCCAAAATACTGGTGAAAAGGAAAAAGCAAAGCCCGGACGCCAGCGTGGAAGCCTGCGGGGTAACCAGCACCGCAACCGGTGGGCGTGCAGACATAATTATATTTGACGACATAGTGGACTTTAGAAACGCCATTGCTAACCCGGCCATGCGGCCGAAAATCAAACAAAGTTTTTACAGCGTATGGCTTAACCTACTAGAACCCTGGGGCCGCATAGTGTATATTGCAACCGTGTGGCACACCGACGACCTAACCCACGAAATTATGAGGAACCCGGAATATAACTTCATGGTGCTACGAGTTGCAGAGGACTTCGGGAGCATACAGGCGGACGACGGCCGCACCTTCCCGCTTTGGGAATGGGACTGGGCCGAGGACCCAAGAAACCAGGAAGCTGGAAGCATAACTGGGCTATGGGAGGACCCGACCGTCCGGGGTAAAATCCTGCTAAAGAAGGAACTGGACGACGGGGCCGTGCGGTTCCTGGTGAAATTCGCCAACGGCGTGCGCTGGATAGACGCCCAGGACACCGTGGTGGAGAAATGGACAGCCAGGGCCTTAAAAGCAAGAAGCCGGGAAATAGGCCAGCGAGAATTCGACAGGGGTTACCGGAACCGGGCGCTATCCGACGACGAAGCAACCTTCCCGGAAGCCGTGGTGGACGGCATGGTGGACCGAAACATGCACCCGCACGACATACCGGCCGACTGGCCGAGGTTCGGGGGTGTGGACCTGGCAATATCAAAGCAGGACCAGGCCGCATATACTGTATTTTTCGTCCTGGCCGTGAACCCAAAAGACGGCGAGCGGGTCCCGGAAAAAATCGTCCGGGGAAAATTCGGAAGCCCGGAAACCGTGGACATATTGGAAGAACTACACCACCGCCACAATGTGCAAATGTGGTATGTGGAAAATAACGCCTACCAGGAAGCGGTCCTGCAATGGATAGAGTATAAGCGCAAGCAGGGCCTAATGAAGAACCCGGAGCCTATACCATTAAAGGGCTTTATGACCGGGAAGCAAAAGGCGGACCCATTCGTGGGCCTTCCTGGGGTCGCTACAGAAATGGCGAATGGCGGGTGGCGCTTGCCGCTAGGCGACGGGCCGCACAGGTCCGACTGCACATGCGCAAGGTGCGTATGGGTGCAGGAATTAAAAACCTACCCAATAGGCAAAAACACCGACACCGTTATGGCGTCCTGGTTCGCAAGAGAAGCCGCCAGGGCCGGCATAAGGCCAAGCACCAAGAAATTAGCGCAAAGGAAATATAAAAAATCAATGGCCGCAGGTGTTAAGTGGTAGAAAGGGGGGAGAAAATGGCAAAGGAAAACGTGGTAAAAATGCAGGAAAAGAAAAAGCCGCCCACCAGCGAACTGGGAGCCATAGGGACTTCGGTTTTTGGCACCCTGGTGGACAGCGAATATTTGCGGGAAATGACCTGGCCCAACAGCGTGAAGATATACGACCGCATGAGAAGGTCCGACGCCCAGGTCCAGGCGCTACTTTTGGCCCTGGAACTGCCTATCCGTTCCACCCGTTGGTATGTGGAGCCATACAGCAACGCAAGCAGGGACCGACAAATCGCCGAGTATATCGAGGAAAACCTAATGGCCGGGCCGCCCAACGGAATGACTATTCATTGGGACGACTTCTTGCGCCTGGCGCTAGGAATGAACTGGGCCGGATATACCATATTTGAAAAAGTATTCGAGGTCCAGGACGACGGCCTGGTGAAGTGGCGCAAATTCGCCGAGCGCCCACAAAGGACCATAAAAGCCTTTTTTTACGACGACACCGGAGGACCTGCCGCAATAGAACAATGGACCCAGGGCACGGCGGCCGTAAAAATACCCATTGACCGCCTGCTGGTATTCACCAAGAGAAAAGAAGGCGGACACATGGAAGGCATGAGCGTTTTAAGGGCCGCATATAAGCATTGGTTCATAAAAGATTTTTTATACAAGGTAATAAATATCGGAATTGAACGCAACCTGGTGGGAACACCGGTTGGAAAACTGCCGGAGCAATACACCGAGGACGACGAAGAACTAATGCACCAAATAGTTACGACGTTAAGGTCCGCCGAGCAGGCCGGGGTTACCCTGCCGCCTGGCTTTGAATTGGACCTATTCGAGGGCAAGCGCAACCTTTACGAGGTTAAGGACTACCTGGAACACCACGACACCAGCATATTAAAAGCGGGCCTGGCCCAATTCCTTAACCTGGGAACCAAGGACGTGGGAAGCTGGGCACTATCAGAGGACCAAAGCAGTTTTTTCCTTATGGCGCTTAATGCTGACGCCCAATACATTGCCAACACCATAAACAGCTATGCAATACCGCAATTAGTGGACTATAACTGGGACGTGGAAGGATACCCGACCATAAAATGCGACCCGGTGGGGAACAGGGGCAAGGATAAAATCATAAACGGCCTTAAAACCCTAATTGACGGCAAGGTGGTGCTACCGGACGACAACCTGGAAGAATTCATGCGGGACCTTATGGGCCTGCCGGAGCCAGGAGAGCCGAGAATGGCCGCACCGGCGCCACAGCCACAAGACCCGGAGAACCCGGAGCAGGACCCACCGGCGGAACCCGTGGCCGCTACGGAACCGAGAACCAGGAAAAAACGCAAGCGCCTGGCCCTGCGGGAACCGGAACAAAAGAAGCCGGAGCCACAACAAAGAACTGGGGACAAACACCCACAGGTCCACGTCCACAACCTGGCACACGACCACGGCGCCCAGGGGTGCGGGTGCGGTGCGCATGATAGAGCGGCCAGGGCCTTCAATGAGGACGGGACCAGGAAGTGGCGCAGGGACCTAACGACCTATGAAAGACGCATACGCCTGGACGAAATCGAACGCCGCATGGACACGGCCGAAGATTTAATCCAGGCCAAGGGGCTAGAAATCATTAACGACGCCCTGCGGGAATACCTGGACAAGCTGGTGCCCTACGTCCAGGAAGGGAAGCTGGCCCAAATAGCAAAGGCCGACGTAAACCTGGAAGCCCTGGAAACCTGGCTGGCTAATTACCTGGTGGACCTTTCAATGTTCGGGGCCAGGGAAGCGGCCCAGGAGCATGAGAAGGAGCCACCGGAGAAGCCACCAAGGGAATTCAAGCAGAAGGCCGACACCAGGGCCGCATTGGTAACCCAGCAAGTGGCCGCAAGGATAAGCACCAGGGCGGGCCATGTGCTAACCACAGCCATAGAAAACGGCGTGGACCCGACGGCCGCAATTGCACAGGCCAGGAGGTCCGCCGAGAAGGTGGCCGAAACTGAAATGAAAGGCCACGCCAGCGCCCAGGTTGCCGGCGCTATCAACACCGGACGCAACCACCTGGGCACACGCATGGGCGCAAGATACGCCCAAAGGTCCGAAATATTGGACGAAAGGACCTGCCCGCTATGCCGAGCAATTGACGGCATGGTGGCCCGCACGGACAGCAGAGAATTTAAGAAATACAGGGGTCTGGTGCATAACAATTGCCGGGGAATATGGGCCTTTATATTGCCGGAGGAAGAACCGGAGCCACAAGAAACCTGGCAGGACCCACCCAAGGACCTGGAAGAAGAATTCGGCAACCTATTGCCGGAAGTATAAGGGGGTGAACAAATGCTGGAATTCCTTAAAAGACTATTCAACAGCCGCATAAAAGCAACCGACACGACCGGCGCCATAAAATGCGCCAAGGACGTGGACGGGAAGAACCCAAGGCGCCGATATTACGGGAAGCTAGCCTGGCTAATTCGCCAAGGTGTGCCGCTACCCGAAGCCAAGAGGAAAGCGGCCGGATATGCCGGCGGTAAACAGGTTCCCGAAAAAGGGGACGGTGGCGACTATACAATGCCCTACCGCAACATAAACGAATTGCCGCAACAGGTAAGGGACGCCCTGCCGGCGGAAGCACAAAAAATATGGCTGGACGCCTACAACGCCGCCCACAATGACGGCGAGGACGAGAGCACGGCGGCAAGCATAGCATGGCAGGCCGTGAAGAACGCCGGGTGGAAGAAAGAGGACGGGAACTGGGTTAAGGCAAGCGAGCCACAGAAGGTCCACGGTATGGTTGACCTGGCCGGGGTAACCTTCGACGAATACATGCCCGACCCACAGAACCCGGACCGGGTGGAATTGGTAAGCGAAATCCAAATCATGCGCACCGGTTCCTGGAACCACCCGCTATATGGCAAATTCACAATTAAAGACGAGGACATGGACCTTTTCGTAAAGCACTTTTACGAGAACGTCCGAGGGGTGGACCTGGCCGTGGACCAGGAGCACGTCCCGGGAGGCGGGGCGGCCGGTTGGTTCAAGGACGTATTTAAGAGGGGGAACACCCTATGGGCCAAGATAGCCTGGACGCCGCTGGGTGCCCAGTTAATCAAGGACAAGGTATACCGTTATTTTAGCCCGGAATTCGACTTCGACTATAAGGACCCGGAAACTGGGCAGAAATACCGGTGTGTTCTTTATGGTGGGGCGCTGACAAATAGGCCCTTTATTAAGGGAATGGAACCCATAATGTTAAGTGAGGACGTGGCCCAGGAAATCCTGGACGCCCTTAAATATAACTTCTTGAAAGGGGGCGAACCAGCAGAACCGGAACCAGGGCCCGGTAACCAAGACCCTGGAAATTCACGAAAGGGGGAAACAGAATTGAAACTATCCGAATTAATAAAGCTATTCGGTTGGCCGGAGGACACAACCGAAGAACAGGCCAAGCAAAAGCTGGCCGAAATGGCGCAAGGAAACGATAACGCCGGCGACGGCGGAAGCGACGGGGGCGACGAACCCGAAGGCGGCAACATGAACCTGGCCGAAACCGTAACCAAGTTAAGCGAGAGGGTTAAGGCCCTGGAAAAAGAAAACGGCGACCTTAAAGCCAAGGCGCTGAACGAGCGCTGGAACAGGGTATGCCAGGACGCCTTCAAGGACGGCCGACTTACTCAAAAGTTGGCCGAGAAGTTTAAGCCCATGTTTGTGGCCGACCCGGACGGAACCGAAGAAATAATCAAGAATCTGCCCAAGGCCGTGCCTAATCCACAAGGGAACGACGGCGGCGGCAATGGTGGGGGCGGTCCCGTCCAGTTAAGTGAAACCCACAAAGCTATTTGCCAGCAAATGGGCGTTGACCCGGAATTGGTCGTGAAGTATAACCCGGACCTGGCAAACAACCAGGGCGAATAAGCCCTAAAAATACCGAAAGGGGGAAAAGTGAATGGCATTAACAGCAGATAGAAACGTCAAGAGAAAAGACGGAAAATTAATAAGCTACCCGGTGGCCGCAAACGCCGTAATTTATAAGGGTGCCTTACTTATGCTGGACGGTGGTTACATTAAGCCGGCCCAGGGACAAGCTACCGGCGACGCCGCAAACGCCATTTTTGCCGGCTATGCTTACGAAGCCGTGGACAATAGCGGCGGAGCAGACGGCGACAAAACCGTGAGAGTGGAAACCGAAGGAACTATCCTGGTGGACGGCGACGGCGTGGCCGCAGACGTCGGCAAGGAAGTTTATGTGGTGGACGACGCAACCGTGAGCGTATCCGCCAGCGCCGTGGCAGGCGAAGAAAACTTAAAATGCGGAATTTTGGTTGAGGTTCCAAGCGCCGGCAAGAACAGAATTAAAATTGACAACCACGTCGGCCAGGTAGCCGTAACCGTATAACAATAATTAATTGAAAGGGGGAAACATAAATGGCAGTAGTAACAAGCGACTTTTTGGCGGGGCTATATCAGACATTTAAGGCCCTGTATAAAGACACTTACGAAAAAACACAAGTGGACTGGCCCAAAATTGCCATGCAGGTGCCGTCCGCTACCAGCCAAAACGACTATTCCTGGCTGGGCGAAGTGCCAGGCATGAAAGAATGGGTTGACGAAAGAACTATCGAGGACTTGAAAGCCTGGGACTACACTATCAAGAACAAGGACTGGGAAAGCACTATCGGGGTGGACAGAAACACCATTGAGGACGACCAGTTGGGAATTATTAACCCTAGAATTCAAGGACTGGCCGACGCCGCAAGGACCCACCCGGACCAGCTAGTGTTCCAGCTATTGGATACCGGGTTCGACGAAGTGTGCTTTGACGGCCAATACTTCTTCGACACCGACCACCCATTGGAGGACGGAAGCACCCAAAGCAATAAGATAACGACCGCTTTTGGTGAAACAGGGTTCCAGGAAGCCCTGGTATTAATCCGTAAAATGAAAGGGTGGACTGGCAGGGCCTTAAATATTAACGGACCTTTTACCCTAGTGGTAAGCCCGCAGGACGAAGTGGAAGCCTTGAAGCTGGCGACAAACAGCAAGCTGGCGAATGGCGAGGACAACCCCTACAAGGCCCTAATCAAGGAAGTAATCGTAAGGGCGGACATTACAGACGGGCGTTGGTTCTTGCTTTGCACCAACAAGCCAATAAAGCCGTTAATCCTGCAAATGAGAAAGCAACCCGAATTCGTGGCACAGGACGACCCAACAAAAAGCGAAACTGTATTCATGCGCAAAAAATTCCTGTATGGCGTGGACGCCCGTTACAATGTGGGCTTTGGACTTTACCAGCTTGCGGTTGGGTCCACCGGAACAGGAGCATAAACCAATTAATTAACTAGGCCCGGAACTGCCAACCAAGCCTAGTTACTAAAAGGAGGGGTCAAGGTTGGCAAAACTATTAATAAAGGCCAAGCGCAAAGCCGGTTTTTGGAGAGCCAAGCGCTTTTGGCCGTATAAGGGAATTGTAATTGACACCGAGGAATTGACAAAAGAGGAACTGGAAGCAATCAAGGCCGAAAAAATGCTGGTGGTGAAACCCACAGAGGAAGAAAAGCCGAAGCAGGAGCAAAAGCCCGACGACAAGGAAACCAAGAAGCCGGAGCCGGAGCCTGCACCCGAACCCGAACCCACGCCGGAGCCGGAACCCGAGCCGGGGACCGAAGCACCGGAGGACGCAGGCGAGCAATTGAGCAAAGAGGAACTGGAAGCAATGACCGCCGAGGACCTGCGAGAAATGGCTAAAAACATGGGCCTATCGGGTTATAGTGGGGCAAAAAAAGCGGACCTGGTGAAAATGGTATCCGACGCCCTGGCAGTAGACGGCCAAGAGTAAGGGAGGAATAAGCCGTGGCATACGAACCGAAATACCACGACCAGGCGGCCGTGGAACAACTATTCCGCCAGGCAAAAGTAACATTCACCGAAACGTCGCCGGTTACCCAGGCGGACCTTGCCGACCATATCGAGAAAACCGAAGAATACGTCGAAAGCCGCATAAGGTCCAAATACCAGGTGCCGGTTACAGACAGCGAAGCGGTTAAAATCCTGGGGGAAATATGCGCAATGCTTACGGCGGCCAAGGTGTGGCGAATACTTAACCAGTTAAGCCAGGCCGGTGGCGCTAACCTGGGCAAAGACTGGGAAACAAGCGCCGAAAGAAAGCTGGACCTAATCGTGGCCGGTAAAATGACCCTGGGCGGCCTAACGGTCGAGGGGGCAGGAAGCGGACCACGAACCGGCATTGACACCAGCGAGGACCCGACCTGGAAGCTGGGGACGGACCAATGGTAAAAAGGGGGTGGCGGCATGGCTAACGACAGCCTGGTGCACCTGCGCTTTGAATTAGCGGGCACGGTGCAATTATCCAGGGTCCTGGAAGGCATAAGCGGCGACCTTTCGGACCTGCGCCCGGCATGGGAGCGCATGGCCCAGGAATACCGAGAAACAAGGCACGGGCTATTCGCCAGGGAAGGTTCCTTCGAGGGCGAACCGGCCTGGGACCCATTAAGCCCGAAATACGCAGAATGGAAGGAACAACGCTACCCAGACCGGCCCATTTTAGTGCTAACCGGCGAAACCAGGGCCAGCTTAACCGACGCCAGCCACCCGGACCATTACTTTAAGGCCGAGCCGCAGGAAATGGCCGTGGGTTCGGTCCACAAAACGCCGGACGGGCGCTGGAACCTGCCGCTACTTCACCAGCTAGGGACCAGGAACATGCCCGCAAGGCCACCCGGAAACCTTACCCAGCCGGAGAAGGGCCGGTGGGTGTCCATTCTCCACGAATGGCTTTGGGAGGACCGGGCCGCCTGGTGGGTTAATAAAGAAATGAAGGACATGGACCGGGAATTCCGCCGCAAATCCGGCCTATAAAGGGGGGCCAATATGGAGAAATTGCAAGAACATGCCAAGGACCTGCTGGTGGCGAACCTGGACGCCATGCTGGACCAGGTGGACCAGGAAATGAACACCGCCACAGGAGCAACGACCACAACGGAAAAAATACCAGGGTCCCAAATATACCCGCACGACCTAACCAACCGGCCCGCCTTCCCGTCGTGTTCTATCATGGCCCGAAGGGGGACGCCACACGACCAGCAATTCGACTTTGAGGAATGGGAATACACCCTGGAAATAGAAGTATACCAGGCCGGCCAGGAACCGGGGGACCTACTGCGGCAAATAGAGCGCTACGCCGAAGCTACTAAACGCATAATGAGGAACCCGGAGAACTGGGACGGTGTGGCCCACGACCCAAGAGTTACCGGCATATTTTACAGCAATGTGCTACCGGACGAGAGCGGGCTAATAAGGGCCTGCCGGGTCAATGTGGCCGTTAGTGTAATAGAGAATTTTTAAAAAGGGGGAAATCCGAATGAGTAAAGACGCAACAAAAATTCATGTGGGACCGGGAACCCTAACCCTGGACCCGGACGGCGACGCCGTGGACCTGGGTTATACTAGGGACGGCGGCATATTAACCTTTAATAAAACCGTGGAACCCATAACCGTGGACCAATTGCTGGGGCCTGCCGGGTTCTTTATCCCAGGGGAAGAATGTTCCTTTGAAACCCTGCTGACCCAGTTAAGCATGGAAAAACTGGCCTATGCTATGGGACTGGACCCAACGACTTACGTTACCACACAAGCGGCAGACGTTAGCAACGCCGGTTACGACCAGCTAGACTTCGGGGAAAATTACGAGGTAATGGAAAAAGCAATCGAATACAGGGCGCCCAAGCGCACCAATAGGAACCTGGCAATTGTTATTCGCTTGTATATATGCGTAATCAAGCCCGAAATTGAACTGACATTCGCCAAAGACGGGTCCACGGCTTACAGGTTCGCAATTCAAGCAAGGCCGGACACCAGCAAGGAAGCCGGCAAGCAATTGGGTTACTTTAGAGAAGAAACAGCCGTGGCGACTGGCTAAAACTAAAAGCGGCGTAATCGCCGCATAACGGGAACAAAACCAAAGGAGGGGCAAGAGTATGGGAAGCAACAAAAAAGCCAATAGCGTGGCGTTTAACAACGTCAAAACACGCACGGAAAAGGACGTATTGAGCCAAAGGGGCGAAAAGGTAAAACTGGGCAACCTGGAAGTGGAGGTCAAGCCCTTGCCCTGGGACGACGCCAACGCCCTAGAAGATAAAATATTGGAGGTCCTGGGGCAATTCGACGAATTGCAAACTATTGACACCACCGAGAAGGGCGCCGGCCAAAAAGTGGTCGGGCTTATCAAAAAAATGTTAAGGGACGACCTGCTGGCAATAGTATGCACGGCCGTGCCCGAACTAGACGAACAGAAAATCAAGGAGAGCGGGGCCACCAAGGCCGAGGTTATTAACCTGGCCGTGGAAGCAATTGCCGTAAATTACGGATATGTAAAAAACTTCGTGGCCCTGGCGTCCGGGGTTCTCAAATAGACCCGGATCCGGCCGACTGGGGCGACCTTTTCGACTGGTGGTTGCATGAATACCCTGGTTATACCATAAGCCGCATAAGGAAAGAGGTTACCAGGGAACAAATGGTGTTATTACAGCAGAAGGCCACCAGGCGGAACATGAACGAAAAGGACTTTTGGGCCAGGTTGCATAATCGCAAAATTAAAAAGCCTGGCCTGGACTTTTCGGGAGCCGTTGCCATTGAAGAATTGGTCGGCAGGGGTGTGCCTGGGTTCGGCGGTGGCCCGCATGAAAGGGGGTAAAATATGGCCCTTGTAGGTGATTTATTAATCCGCATACTGGGCGACAGCAAGGGCGGGTCCGCCGCCTTGCAGGACGTCCAGGGCGACATTGACAAAACAGAAAAGAAGGCCAGCACCTTCAAAAGTGCGCTGGCCGGCATGGGAAAGGGTGCCGGCGCCGCCCTGGGTGCCGTGGCACTAAAGGCGGGCCAGCTTGCCCTGGAACAAGAGAAGGCAAGCAGTAAGTTTGCCGCCGCCACCGGCATGAGCACGGAAGCGGTTAAGGAATTCGACCAGGCGGCCCGGAACCTTTGGAAAAACAATTTTGGCGAAAACTTCGCAGATATTTACGACACAATGGGCAGGGTGAAAAAGGAATTCAACGCCACGGCCAAGGAAACCGAGGAATTAACCAAATATGCAATAATTCTTCGAGATACCTTCGACTATGAAGTCAACGAGAGCATAAGGGCGGCCGGAACCCTTGCCAAAAACTTCAACATGGAAGGAAAAGAAGCCTTCGACATTATAACAGCGACCGCACAGCAAGCCGGGGACAAGGCCGACGACCTACTGGACACCTTCAACGAATATTCCGTCCAATTCGCAGAAATGGGTTACAGCGCCGAAGAATTCGCCGGCATTTTAGTTAAGGGCCTGCAAGACGGCGCCTTCAATACCGACAAAGTGGCCGACGCAGTAAAGGAATTCAATATCCGTATTAAGGACGGGTCCGACAGCACCAACGAAGCGGTGCAGGCATTACTGGGAATGGAAGGAGCCGACCAGCTATTCAACGACCTATCCACCGGAGCAATTACCGGAGCCGACGCCATGAAGATATTATCCGAGCAATTAAAGGGCATTGAGGACCCGCTAAAGCGTGAACAGCTAGGCGTTGCCCTTTTCGGGACCCAATGGGAGGACGTCGGGGACAGCATGGTGCTGGCCTTCACGGAAGGAACCACAGCCCTGCAAAACTTCGAGGGTTCCACGGAGCAGGCCGGGGACCAGGTCCGTAACAACCTAACCAGCAAAATGCAGGGACTTTACAGGTCGGTAATGGGGAACGTCCTGGCTTTTTCTCAAAAATTCGGCCCGGCATTAACGACCTTTTCCAGCTTGTCCATGAGCGCAAGCACGATGTTACCAGGCTTAATAAGCCACATAAAAAGCCTTACAGTAGCAACAGAAGGGCAAACCATTGCACAACGAGCGCTTAACTTTGTAATGAGCGCAAACCCAATTGGCCTGGTAATCACGGCAATAATGGCCTTAATCGGGGTCTTTGTCCTGGCCTACAATAAAAGCGAATGGTTCCGCAAAAAAGTGGACAAGGTGTGGGCCGCAATAAAAGAAAGCACAAGAAAGTTTTTAACCGGACTGGTGGAATTTTTTAAGGAACATTGGGACCTATTATTGACGGTTGCGTTAGGTCCTATTGGGGCGCTATTAGCCGCAGTAATAAAAAACTGGGACGAAATCAAAGCCAAGACAAGCGCTGTTTCGGACGCCGTGGTAAATACGGTTCGCAATGGGTGGGAAGCCGCAAAAACAAAAACCAGCGAAATATTAAACGGAATATCCACCTTTATTTCCCGAACCTGGGATAATATACGCAACACCGTGGCCCAAAAGGTCCAGGCAGTAAAAGACACAATAAGGGAAATACCCGACTTTATGAAAAACGCCTGGAAATGGGGACTTGATTTTATGCGCAACCTGGCCGACGGGATAAGGGACGGAATAAGGCGCTTTGTTAAAAGCGCAGTACAAAAAGCAAAAAGCGTGGTAAGCAACCTTAATCCATTTAAGCGCCAAAGCCCGTCGCTTGTAGACCGAGTTAAGGCAGGCGTCAAGGTAATAAGCCAGGAATACGGAAAGCTGGCCCGACTGCGAATTGGCCCGCCCAACGTCCCGGTGCCGGTTCCAACCGGAGCGCCAGGAGAAACAGGAGCAGGAGGGGCTGGCGGGGTCGGTGGCGGCATGAGTGCCGGCCAAATGATAGGCCAGCTAATCGTCCAGGCGCCGACGCCTTTATCGCCGGCAGAGGTAGCAAGGCAAACAGAAATCACACAGCGCCGCCTGGCTTTGGAATGGGGGTTGAAGTAATATGCCAGCAAGACTTGTATATATAAACAACAGAACAAGCGAAACCATAACCCTTTCGACCAATGGGCCGTATTACCTGGTAAGTGCCGGGAACATGGGGACCGCACCGGTAGAAACCCAAACACAAAGGGCGCCCTACCAGGACGGTGCCGCTTATATTGACAGCCGACTGGAACCCAGGACCATAGCCATAAACGTGTTTATAAAAGCAACAAGTGAAGCGGACCTGGTGGACAAGCGCCGCAAGCTGGTGCGGGTGTTCAACCCGAAAGACGGCGAGGGGACCCTAAAATGGCAAGGTGCCATTGAAAGAAACATAAAAGCGGTTCCAAACCCTGGGGTTGAATTCCCAGGAGGGGAGAGCATAGGCCCGAATTGGCAAAGGTGCACCGTTTACCTGCTGGCGGCTAAACCGTTGTTCTATGACCCGGAAATAAACAAGCCAATAATGGCGGCGTTCCTGGGTGGCCTTTCGTTCCCGTTCTCTTTTCCCATGAGTTTTTCAACAGCCGGCAGTAAGCTGGAAATGAAAAACATGGGGGACGTGGCCGCACCGGTTGAAATAGACTTTTACGGTCCGGCCCTTAATCCTATCGTAAGGAACGAAACAACAGGAAAGCATATTAAAGTTATTAAGGAAATCCTGGACGGCGAGGTCCTAAAAATAAGGACCGCCCAGGGTGAAAAATCGGTGGTAATTGTGAAGGGCGACGGGTCCGAGGAAAACGCAATGCACTACCTGGACGACACCAGCGAATTTTGGCACCTGGAACCCGGAGCCAATACGGTAAGCTACGAGGAAGAAAGCGGAAGCCAGGATGCCGAGGTTTACGTCCGTTGGTATGATTATTATATCGGAATATAGGGGGTGAATAACCTATGACAGAACATTACAGGTTTTTTGATAGTGGGACAGGTGATACCAGGGAATACACAAGCGGAGAATTCGCCGAGGTCCTGGCAAGGTTCATAAGGGACGGGGTGGTCCCGAACCAGGGCGAAGAATTGGCCGTGGAGCCGTTGACACCGGAAGCAATGGGGGTCAATGTGCCGGCCGGCATGGCTTTTGTTCAGGGGAGGTTCTACTATAACGACGCAGACCTGACCCTAACTATCGAAGCCGCAGATGATACGAACCCACGAATTGACCGTGTGGTCCTACGCCTGGACCTAACGGCAGAAAACCGAAACATTAAAGCCGTAATAAAAACGGGAACGCCGGGAGTTAGCCCAAGCCCGCCGGCCTTGCAACAGGACACCAGTATATACGAAATTAGCCTGGCCCAGGTTTATGTGGCCGCCGGTGCTATTGCTATTTATGCAGGGGACATAACAGACGAAAGAGCAACGAGCGCCTGCGGGTGGGCGGTGCCGCCGCACATTGACGACCACAGACACGACGGAAGCCAGGGCGACGGTCCGCAGGTTGACCATGTGGACCTTCTTAATAAGGGAAGCATGACCCACGCACAAATTGACGCACACGTTCACGACGGAACCAATGGGGACCAACAAGTGGACCATGTGGACCTGCTTAACAAAGGAACTTACACCCACGCACAAATTGACAGCCACATTAATGCGGCCAGCAATGTGCACGGCGTCGGGTCCGGCAAATATGTGGCCCGTTCAAGCCGAAGCGACCACCTGGTGGACTGGAACAGCGACATTGCTAACATTGCATTATCGGACGCACAGCACGGAAGCCGTGGTGGCGGAAGCCTTCACGCAACCGCAACAACCAGCACCGCCGGCTTTTTGAGTGCCACAGATAAACAGGAAGTTAACAAAATTCCCATGCTGGAAGGTGCGGTGGACAACCAAGCAATAGATTTTTACGAACTATACAGCGACCTTTATTATGGCGGGTATGTATCAGGCGGCGTCGTAAACGACTTTATAGCATACAACTTTGATATATTCAAAGACACCAGCAAAGTGGACACAGCAAACACGGAAGCATGGGTGGAAACAGAAGGACAGCGTGTTCTAGGCGCAGACGGGGCGGTGGCCGCAGTAACGGACACATCTAGCTGGTCCGGTGCATACTTTGGAGATATTAAATGGGGCCTAGAAATACAACCGAAAATAAACTGTAAACTAAAAACATTTACCTTTCACGTTAAGACAGATAGCGGGACGGACGGGCTTATCGCCTTCCAACTATACGACGCCGACACCAAAGGCAAAATATGGGAAACGGCAGGAAGCAACGCCGTAAATATAGGGTCGTATAGGTTCCAGGTATCACCAAACCAAGTATTGCAAGCAGGAAAAAAATACGTTTTAACGTGTTACTTTCATGGGGCAGAATATGCCCGCCCGCACGCCTATTATTACACAGGGGTCCAACAAAATGTATATATTGGGGATATTGTCGGAGCCTGCGAAGTGCTAGCGTATAGAACGACCGGGGACCCTTCCGGGGACGTTTTTCCACCTAATAGAACTACGACTAATGATGCCAATTATTTAGGGGCCTGGGGCTTTGATATTGACCCGGACCCCGGAACAGTTTACAGCTTTGAAAGCGACAACTTTAATTTTGGCTTTGATATTCAAAAGTTAAGGGTCTATATTTCTTTGAAAGGTAGCGTTACAAATGTAAAAATATCCACAAATGGCGGGAGCACATGGCAAACGCCCACTCAGGTATCTTCAAGGGCTGACCCGAAATTTTCCGCATACACGGAATTCACCTGCGAACTAGACGTGGGCGGGGCGTCGCAAACTGCGAAACTTTACTTTGAAACAAACGCCACAGGGGCCGAGGTTAAGCGTTACGGTCTTTATGCCAAGTAAGGGGGTGTTAATGTGAACCAAATAACAAGAAACCCGGAAACAGGGGTGCATTACAAAAAGCCAAACGAGCAAGACCGCACCACCCTATTGACGCAAATACTGGCGGACGTGATAGACGCAGTATTAAAAGGGCAGGTGGACAGCAAAATGGCGGCCGCATTGCAAAAGCACAAGGAGGACCTGGAAGGTATTAACGCAGATATGGCAAGGCGAAAACAAATAATTGAAGCGGTGGAAAAAAAGGTAAACCTTCCACCGCAAGCAGGTGGACCGCAGGCAGGTGGTAAGTAATGGCTAGGTATGAAATCCGGGTCCTGGACCCGGCCCTTGCCTGGGTGGACGTGGCCGACCAGTATAAAAGCCTAACCTGGAAGCGGCGCTGGCAGAAGCCAGGCGAATTCCACCTGGTAATAAACAAGAACACCAAGGCCGCCGCAAATATCAAAAAAGGCGGGGTCCTCTATATCCGCAGGGACGGCAAACACGAAGCGGCCGGGTATATCCGCAGGGTAGCCCGCCGCATAGAAGAAGGCGGCAAAATAACCGAGGACCTGGAAGTGAGCGGCAACACCCTGGACGGCATATTGGCCCGCCGCATATGCCTGCCGCCTTCCGGGTCCGCATACGACGAGCGCACAGGCCCGGCCGAAACGGTTATGCACGGCTACGTCAACGCCAATGCAGTAAGCCCGGACGACCCGGCCCGCAAAATTCCCAACCTGGCCCTGGGAACCGACCAGGGCCGAGGGGCCACCATAACCGAGCGCATGAGATACAACCCGCTACCGGAAGCACTTTTATTTTGCGCCCTGGCCGGCGGGAACCTGGGGTGGGAAATTACCCTGGAAGGGAAGCAGTTTATATTCAACGTCCTGGCCGGCACCGACCGGTCCAGCGCCCAAAGCACGGTCCCACCCATTATTTTTTCGCCGGACTTTGAAAATATACGCCTTATGGCCTGGGAGCAAAGCGACATTGGCATATTTAATTCCGCATACGTCGCAGGCCAGGGGGAAGGAGCCGCCCGGACCATTGTTACCCTTCCGGCAACGGAAACGGTGCAGGATACCGACGACGCCCAGGCGGACTTTTTGGAATACACCCTAGCCGACCTGGTGGCGACAGCCGCCCCGGACGTATTCCAGGACTACGAGGACGACACAGCGCAATACTGGTCCGGCAATATACAGGTAAGCACGGACCAAGCATATAGCGGGGCCAAATCCTTGAAAATCATGGATAGTGCAAGCGGGGGACCTGCTTATAGTTACGACGGGGAAATAGTGGGAGATTATGCCACTTTTGACTTTAAAATTTACGTTCCTGCTGGTGTAATCCGGCGCCTGTATTGCACTAATGGCGTTTTTAGGTTCGTTCATGGCAACCTGTACTGCTACGACGGAAGCAGTTATGTTACATTCGCAACCTACAACGAAGGAGCCTGGAACCATATAAAAATAACCAACGGCCCGCCAGGGTCTAAATACTACACCGTGGAAGTAAACGGGGCCACATACCAACCGGTAAGCAGATACGACAACGGTTACCCAATGGAAAGTATGTTCTTTCCCGACAGCGACGTGCTTTACATTGACGACTTTAAGCACTATGGTGGATACGAAGCCGGGGACCTGGAATTGGAGCAAAACCCAAACGTAATTCCCGACGGCGACTTTTCAACCAAGACATTACAGGCGCCTTATTCCAGCGCTATCCGTGGCAGTTTGTCTTTTGTGGACGACCCAACCGCACCAACTAGCGACGTGGCCTTAAAACATGAAGCGACTGGGACCGATAGCTACACGGTACCATATGCCGGAACAAATGCCGCCCTGGCACCTGCCGCAGAGGGGGAAACGTGGACCGGAAGCGTTTTTTGCAAGGTGGAGCAGGACGACACGCAAGTGCAAATATACGTTTTTGCCCTAGACGAAAATTATAATTATATAGACCTTGCACATTACAAGGAAAGCCACAATATAGCTGATGGGTGGTTCCGAATAAGCGCAACCCTTACAATGCCGGCAGGAACCAAATATGTGGCCTGCCGTGTGGATAACGACGGGGGCGCCGGTGCGGTGGTTTACTGGAACGGGTGGCTTTTAGAAAAAGCAGACCAAGCAGGACCTTTTAGGGAAACATATATGCCAACGGGAACCGGCCAAACGCCCGGCCTGGCCCTGGCCGACGCCGGAAAGTATACCACGTCCAGCATTACCTGGACCAGCACAGAGCCAGCCGGAACCAGTATACTGGTGGAAGCGAAGCTGGACAACCAAAGCGACTGGCAAGAGTGCACAAGCGGCCAGGAAATACCGGTATTTGAACACGGTCAAGACCTGGAAAGCCGGACCCTTTATATTCGTGTAACCGAGGAAACCACAGACACCACGACCACGCCGCAATTGCACAGCCTAACGGTTGAGGTCAACGGGTGCGAGCACGTCGGCCTGGGCCGTATAGAACAGTTTGTGGACGCCAGGGACCTGGACACAACCGACAAGCTGGAACAAAGGGGCCAGGCAAAGCTGGCCGAGCAGGACGAAAAAGAAAAGCTGGAAGCGGAAATCCTGCGACCGGTGAACCCTGCAACCTTTTTCCGCTACCGGGACGACTGGGACCTGGGCGACATTGTAACATTGCGGAACCTGGACTGGGGCCTTACCCTTCACAAGCGCATAATGGAAGTAAAGGTGGTCCTGGAACCAGGCAAAGAAGAAGAAATCGCCGTGGTATTCGGTGCGCCCTGGGCGACACTAGGCGACCAAGTAAAAAGCGGGCTGCAACAAATGGGGCCGGCGTTACGAAAATAAAGGAAAATCATACCAAGACGGAGAATACAAGCCCATAAGAAAGGAGGACCAAGGAAAGGAGGAATGTTTCATGTGGGGCGAAGCCGCACAATACGCCGCC
>Ga0182240_100136_pt1 | contig 32471 bp, 34 predicted proteins | sample hydfrates4_PW_90_FD_145594 | JGI IMG/M metagenome (GOLD analysis project Ga0182240, IMG submission 145594) | Subsurface microbial communities from deep shales in Texas, USA - hydraulic fracturing test 4_PW_90 | ecosystem: Environmental > Aquatic > Deep subsurface > Shale gas/oil reservoir >...
CCCCGGTACTTGATAATCTAAATTTCCCATAGCAAGTCGTTCCCTGATCCAGGCTCTTAATCCCCGGTCAGAGTTTTCCAAAGCTCTACCTTTAGCCACCAATAATCCCTCCTTCTTTCCGGACAGCAGGTGTCCTCTTTCTAATTATTAACACACCGCTTACAATAAATATTGCTCCCAAGAACAGCGCCGCATAATTTACCAAGCTACCTTTAAAACCAGTACGAAGCGCCAGTTCTTCCGCCTCAGCGGGTTCTTTGCCCAGAGCTTTTACCAGCAGTGCCTTGGCCTCTTCCAAATTGGAATTTTTTAATGCCTGCTGAACTTTTCTAAGCAACTCCGGGTTTACCTCATCACTTTGGAGTATAAGGGCATCCTGTACTCGCTCTTCAGCTGCTTCCGCATTGTTCGTTCCCTCCAGAAATGCAATAGCCTGGCGTACATATGTCGGAGCATCAACTTTGCCTGCCCCGCTACCGTGAGCAAAAGCGTCCGGAGAAACAGCTAAAAGCAATGCACCTAAAAACAATAAAAGTAAATTCTTTCTCATTTTCTCTCCTCCCAGAAATTTTTTTTGCTGAATACTATGATAAAATTTAAATATCACATATTTATCAACAAATTGTAAATAAAAATATAATCCAGTTTAACGCATTTCAAAGGTTTCTCCTGCTTCTTTAACAAGCTTTTTTACTGCAGCCAGCTTATACCTTTTCTAATTTTTATTGCATAAGTTTCTTGCTAAAACAAAATATAATATTATAAAAACAGGAGTGTATAATATAGAATCCGATAAATTATAAGCAGGTGATATTATGAGTAACAACAAAACTCTCAATGAAAAAATTGATGAATTTTTTAATAAATTAGATCGCAAGCATTTTCTTGATGAAGAATTTAAGAATTACGCTTACCTGGACCGTCCTTTACCCATCGGGCACGAGCAAACGATATCCCAACCCAGTCTTGTTGTGGAAATGACAAAAGCATTGGATATCCATAAGGGCAACAAAGTGCTGGAAATCGGTACCGGTTCGGGCTATCAAACTGCATTTTTGGCAGAATTCGCTTCTGAAGTCTTTACAGTTGAAAGGATAGAGGAGTTATCCAAAAAAGCTCAAAAAAGACTAAAAGAATTAGGATATGAAAATATCCACTTTAAAATTGGTGATGGAAGTGAAGGATGGCCTGAGTATTCACCGTATGACAGGATTATGGTAACTGCCTCTGCCGGCAAATTACCGGATGAGCTCTTAAGTCAGTTAAAAACTAGTGGCAAAATGGTTGTTCCAATTGGCGAAGAGACTATGCAGGAGCTTTTTCTAATAGAAAAAAACAAAGATGATGACATTATAAAAAAATCATTAGGATTTGTGAAGTTCGTAAAATTGCACGGCCAATACAGCTGGGGCGAATGAAAATGTGAAACGGGAACGTTCTTGATATGAATTCTCAAGTCAAGAACCGTTCCCTCTTTCTTTTTATTTACCAAATGTCTACAGGATTCTATGAACCGTATCCCGATAGCAAATCCTTCTCTGGTATTTTTTTGCATTCTCACAGTTTGCTGCACATTTTATATGTAATGAATATTATAAAGTGAAAACAAAATATTTTTCGGAGGTTGATAGAAATGTCAAAAACTGTTCGTTTGGTGTTAATTATTCTTCTCTTTACAACTTTTATATTTGCAAGCGCCTGTTCTCAGGACACAGCCACAAGTGAAAAAGCAAAGGTTCGCTTAAGTGAAGTTACTCACTCCATCTTCTATGCTCCTCAATATGTTGCCTTAACTCAGGGAATTTTTGAAAAGCATGGTTTGGAAGTTGATTTAAAAACAACATTCGGCGGAGACAAAACAATGACTGCCCTTTTAAGTGGTGATGCAGACATCATTCTCATGGGTTCGGAAGCAACCATCTATGTTGCCAACCAGAACGCCAACGACTTGGCAATTAACTTTGCCCAGCTCACCCAGAGAGACGGATCTTTCCTGGTTTCCCGGGAACCAATTGAAAACTTTTCCTGGGATATGTTAAAAGGTAAAGTCCTTTTAGGGCAGCGCAAAGGCGGAATGCCGGAAATGGTAAGTGAATATGTTCAACACTTAAATGGAATTGAGCCCCATAAAGATGTGGAAATTATCCAAAATGTAGAGTTTAAAAACCTTGGCCCGGCATTTATATCCGGTACAGGAGACTTTGTACAGCTCTTTGAACCTGTTGCTTCTAAAATTGAATTAGAAGGTAAGGGATATGTGGTAGCCTCCATGGGTAAGGAAAGCGGCAAACTACCCTATACGGTTTATATCACCAAGCAAAGCTATATCGATAAAAATCCTGACGTTGTTCAAAGCTTTACAGATGCAATTTATGAAGCTCAACAGTGGGTTGAAAATCACTCAATTGAAGAAATTGCAGATGCCATTGTCCCCCATTTCCATGATATCGACAGAGAAACAATGCTGATGGTTGTCAAGCGTTATAAAGAGCAGGATACCTGGGCAACAGACCCTATCCTGGATAGAGAAGAATACGCCAACTTAGAAGCTGTAATGGAATACGCAGGAGAATTAAAGCAAAGGGTTCCCTACGAAAAAATAGTTAATACTAAGTTCGCCGAAAAAGCTATTGGTAAATAGTGGCCATATGCTCCAGAAATGTAAAAGTATTGAGGAGGTGTAATTTTGTCAAAGGATATAATAAAATTTAATAATGTTTGCAAGACGTATGTAACAATGGAAGGAGAAACGGAAGCACTCAGAAACATCAATCTATCCATTAGAGAAGGTGAATTTATAGCAATCTTAGGGCCCAGCGGTTGTGGTAAAACTACTATTTTATCATTACTGGCCGGTTTAATTTCACCTACCTCAGGCTCAATCACCATCTGGAATAAGGAAGTCAAATCAACCTCTCAAAACGTAGGATATATGCTTCAACATGATTACCTTCTGAACTGGCGAACCATTAAACAAAACATTATGCTCGGGTTAGAAATTCTGAAGCAAAATACAAAGGAAAATAGAGACTACGCTTTAGAACTACTGGATGAAATGAATCTTCTTCCCTTTCAAAATTATTATGCCCATCAACTATCGGGAGGAATGAGGCAAAGGGTCGCGCTGGTGCGCACCCTTGCCATTAAGCCTTACATTTTACTTTTGGATGAACCCTTTTCCGCCCTGGACTACACTACCCGTCTGCGATTGGAGGATCTGGTAAGTGAAACCCTCCGCAAAAGAAATAAAACAGCTATTTTAGTTACCCACGATATTGCCGAGGCAATTTCTATGGCTGATAGGATCATTATCATGGCAACGAGTCCCGGCAGAATTAAGAGGGAAATCGAAGTTCCGCCACCATTACGAGATCCCCTACCATTTTCTTCAAGGAAAGTCCCTGAATTTCAAAAATACTTTCAGCTTATCTGGAGGGAGATGAATGAGAATGAAAACGAATCAATCCAAAAATAATATTCAAAACCCACTCCCTCAAGGTGGCAATATAATAAAACGCTATTTAACTCGAGACGCCAAGTCCCCGGCACATGCGGAGTACTTGAAAAGGGAACGGATCCAACAACTCTGGGTAAGATTTACACAAGTTGCGCTACTTATCTTTTTACTTGCTTTATGGGAAATACTGACACATTACCGGATACTTGATCCTTTACTTTTTAGTCAACCCTCCAAAATCTGGTCCATGTTCATAAGTATGCTGCTAAAAGGCGAGCTGCACAATCATATAATAGCCACTGTTTTAGAAACTATTGTTGGTTTTATTTTAGGAACGGTTTCAGGTACTTTGATTGCAATAGTTATCTGGTGGTTTCCCTTTCTTTCTCGTGTTCTTGACCCCTACCTGGTAGTCTTAAATGGTATGCCCAAAGTAGCTTTAGGCCCTATGTTTATTGTAGCCTTTGGTGGAGGATACGGGGGAATTATTGCCATGGCAATAGCTATATCAATTATCATTACGACAATTGTAGTTTACGGTAGCTTCAGGGAAGTTGATAAAAATCTCATTAAATTAGCCAAAACTTTTGGAGCTAATAAGCGGCAGATATTCCAGAAAATTATCCTTCCCGCATCATTCCCAACCATTGTTTCAACATTGAAAGTTAATGTGGGGTTAGCCTGGGTAGGAGTAATTGTTGGTGAGTTCCTGGTATCCAAACAAGGCTTAGGTTATCTCATTATATACGGTTTCCAGGTCTTCAATTTAACACTTGTTTTTGTAAGCCTCTTTATAGTCGCTATCTGTGCTTCTGTGATGTATCAGGGCGTAGCAATTTTGGAAAATAGGATTTTAAGAAATAGAGGTTAATTTTTTAAAAGGACTCTCGCCCCGTTGGAGGCGGGAGTTTTATTTATACTGGGAAAGTTGACAAATGAACCATAAGTAATATATTTATATACAGAAATATCTATAATACATAAGGGGGTATAACTAACTATGAGTGAAAATGCGGTAAAAGAAACCAAAGAATTTCAGGCGGAAATAAAGCAACTATTAGACATTGTTATCAACTCCCTCTATACAGATCGGCAAATTTTTCTCCGGGAGTTAATTTCCAATGCGGCAGATGCTTTGGAAAAACTTCGCTATTACAAGCTTTCTAAGGAAAAAGTGCAGGATGAAGATCTGCCTGCAGAAATCTCCATTGAAACAGATAGCACTTCCCATACCCTCACCATTTCAGATACAGGCATTGGTATGACCGAAGAAGAATTGGTAGAAAACCTGGGAACCATTGCTCACTCAGGAAGTAAGGCTTTCGTACAACATTTAATGGAAGGAAATAAGGAAGATATCAATTTAATTGGACAATTTGGAGTCGGTTTTTATTCAGCCTTTATGGTAGCAGAAAAAGTTACTCTTTATACCCGCTCCTATAAACCGGAAGCAAAGGGTTGTATCTGGACTTCAGAAGGAACCGGCAGCTATACAATTGCAGAAGCAGGTGACCTTAAACGTGGAACAAAAATTGTCCTCCACTTGAAAGAAGATGCCAGGGAATATGAAAAGCCTGAAACCATTAAAAGGATAATTAAGCAGTACTCCAGCTTTGTGCCATTTCCAATTAAGGTAAACGGCGAAAAAGTTAATACTGTTCAAGCCCTGTGGGTTAAAAATAAAAATGAAGTTACGGAAGAAGAATATACTGAATTCTATAAGTTTATCGCTAATGCCTATGATGAACCCCTCTTTAAGTTCCATTTTTCAGTGGATGCTCCACTTCACATCAATGCACTGTTATTTGTACCAAAGGATAATTTTGAGCGCTATGGCTTTGGTCGCCTGGAACCCGGTGTAAATCTTTACTGTCGAAAAGTATTGATCCAGGAACAATCCGACATTATTCTGCCGGAGTGGCTGCGGTTTGTAAAAGGTGTTGTGGACAGTGAGGAGCTTCCTTTAAACATTTCTCGGGAAACAATGCAGGACAGCGCCCTAATGTCTAAAATACGCCGGGTGATCACCGGCCGCTTCCTGAAATTCCTCAAAGAACAGGCTAATAAAGAACCTGAAAAGTACAAGGAATTCTGGGAAAAGTTTGCTATGTTTATCAAAGAAGGTGCAGCAACCGATTTAAACCGCAGGGATGAGTTGGTAAAACTGCTGCGTTTCGAATCATCAAAATCAGAACCTGACGAACTTATATCTTTAGACGATTATCTGGAGCGTATGAAAGATAATCAGAAGGCAATTTATTATCTTAACGGTCCCACCCGGGAAGCAATTGAAAACGGCCCGTATCTGGAGATCTTTAAGGAAAGAGATTTAGAGGTAATTTATACCTTTGAAGCAGTGGACGATTATATTTTAAGCCAACTGGGTGAATATGAAGGCAGAAAACTGCTTTCAGCTGACCAGGCAAATCTGGAATTACCCGACCACCAGGAAAAGAACCGGGCTGAGGATGCCTTATCAGATGAAAAGATTAAGTCACTGCTCCAGTGGCTAAAGGAAAAGCTGGGTGAAAGGGTAAGCGAAGTGCGAGAATCCAAGCGCCTTGTCGAAAGTCCTGCCATTGTACTCAGCCCCGAAGGCATGACCAACAGTATGCAAAAAATGATGCGAATGATAAATAAAGATTTAAAAAATACAGGCCCAAATATTTTAGAAATAAACCCCAAACATTCAGTAATTAAAAAACTTAATGCTTTAAGGGAAAAAGGTGACCCATTTGCCGAAACAGCTGCCAGGCAAATCCTGGATAATGCTCTGATTTCTGCCGGTCTTTTATATGACTACAGAGATATGGTCAACAGAATGTATAAAATACTGGACCGAGCTTTAGAGTAATAGAAGATCCACCCTTATTTCCCAGGGTAGATCTTCAATATAAGTAATAAATTATGGTAATAACTATTACAAAATATATAGTTATTGGTATAGTTCCCATTTAAACTGAGACAAGAAAAAACCCATCCGGATTTTTTTCCGGATGGGTTTTTCTTATAAATAACTTAAGTCTTTTTGAGAAAGTTTAGTTACCTCCCAATAATTTGGGTTTTTCTTATCCAGCACCATCTTATAAATTTCTTCTTTTCCGTCAGTTTTTACAATTAAATATACTTTACAAAAATTTGCACTTTCAACATCGGGAGATAAATGGGGCATACTGGAACGCCAGAACTGGATCTGCCCGATTTCCACTACCTTGTCTTTCAATATTCCTTGAAAAATCTGGCCGTTTTGAGCATCTTGCAAATATTTTTCCACCCTTTGTTGTAACTCTTCCCGCAACTGAGAATAAGGAAATGTACTTAAGCCGGTAACATACCAGTTTTCTTCTAATTTTATCAATTCCAGGGCATAATCCATGGTCAGGCTCCCGCCGGAAAAATTTTCTGCCCCTACCCTGATTTTTACCGAAGCTCGCTCACCCTTTTCATGGAGTTTATAACTTTTTAGCTCAATGGTTAGTCTGTATATTTTATTGCTATTTTTTCGAAAGGAAGTCTCATTAAATTTCGTAATCACATCAAAATAGGCCCATTGTGCGGGTGAATTGGTATCGATAAAATATTTTTTCGCTGCAGAAAAATCTCTTTCCCCCACAAGCTCATATTTATAAATAGTATCCATAGCTCCCCGGATGGTTTTAAAAATTTCTTCTTTTTCAGGTTCTTCTTCAAAAACTCTGGTATTGTTCACTAAATTAGCCTCAATTTGATTCTTTTCAAAATCAATTTTTTCCCACCTAGGCCCTCCAATGTATCCTTTTTTACCGTTTGGCAGCAAAGCAATACTGCTTCCCGAGACCTCCAACTTTTCCAGCTCTTTTCCCCTTTTATCGACGATATAAAGCCAAAAGGAGTTTTTCTCTATATCTTCATTTTCTACTATATAAGCAATTTTCCCATCATCTACAAACTTGACATCAAAAACATATTCCCTGGTCAGTGTCTTTATTTTTTCAGGAGTATTAATATCTGCAATATAATATAAACCAAAGCCTCCTTCTCCAACCTGAACCAGTGACTTTTTATAAGAATCCCTAAAACTTCCTTCTGCCAAAACCTTCACAACATTAGCTTGTTTATCTACAATAACCGTATTAATACTGTCACTTTTTCCCTCTGACTTATTTTGGCGCTCACTTACTACATACCATTTTGTACCATAATAATAATCAGTATCTAATTTGCCTTTAAAATATATCCTCTCTTTAGTCTCATAAGCTTCAACCTTTTTTTGAGAATCTATATAGTATATACTTCCGTTTGCCAAGTTAGGTTGTTCCGTATATAATTTATTCTCATCCCTGGGCGACCAGGAAAAATAGAGTACCGGATCATCCTTTAACCTGTCTTCTAAAATCAATTTATTTTTTTGAGTATCATAAATTGTTAACCTTCCTCCCCCACAAAAAGCAACAATCGAGCCCTCTTTATTCCACTTCACAAGGGAAACAAAAGGAATACCCTCGATAATAGTTTTCTGTTCCCGGGTTTTGGTATTCACTTTAAACAAACGCACCTCTTCTTTTGGATCTCCTTTTATAATCTGAATTTTTTTCTTTTCCTGCAAAGGTTCCATAAAATACATACTTTTACCATCCGGCGAAAGGGTCAGTAATACCCGCCCCGATTCGTCATCTTCCAGAGCATCATAACCTTCATATTCCTGAAAAGGAATCCTGCCTTCCGTATTTAACTGATCGTTTAATTTTTCTCCATTGGATTCATTAGATTCCTTTTCAACAACATAAATCTGATTGTCCTTTATTACCTGCTGGTTACATCCCGCTACAACAAGCAAAAATAATATTAAGACAATAAATAACCCCTTTTTCATAGAAACCGCCTTCTTTAACCAGTATATTTTACTTTCATTTTTTAATTATAAATTGGAATCTATAAAATTAAAAGGGACCTCCCGGACGTAGAGAGGTCCCTATGTAAATTACATTACTAGTTTTTAGCGTCTTCTTTTTCAGCTTGGGAAGCTTCATCTCCAGCATTTTCTTCACCGGCTGCTTCTTGGTCACCAGCTGATACTTCTTCATCGGCAGCTTGTTCCTCAGATACCTGCTGCTCATCAGCATTTTCAGATGCCTGCTGTTCCTGATCAGCTGGAGCCTGTTCATCGGTAGTTGCCTCTGTTTGAGCTTTCTCATTAGTAGTAGCGGGTTCCTTGTCGGCACAACCGGCTACTATAAAGAGGCCCAGTACTAAACACAATACGATAGTAAGTATTTTTTTCATTTTAAATTCCCCCTTTCGGGGATAATAATAACAATAAAATTTATCCCAGTTTTCTCCTACTTGTAAAAAACTTGTAAATTTTAGAAAATAATTTTGACTGTCGTTCCCTTTCCCACCTTGCTTGTGATTGCCAATTCTGCACCATGACCGGTAATTATTTGATTACAAATGGTCAATCCCAGCCCAATGCCTCCCTCTTTCCGGGACCGGGATTTATCAACCCGGTAAAAGGGCTCCTTAACCTTTTCGATTTCCCACTCTTCCATACCTTTTCCTTCATCTTTGACATAAATCGATTGTTTGCCATTTACTTCTTCAGTTCCAAGGATGACTACTTTCCCTTTCTGAGAAGCATTTATAGCATTATCCACTAAATTGATAACAACACCCTTTATTAAATCCCGGTCAATTACAACCTCCATATCCTTTCCCTGGATTTTCAATCGTATTCCCTTTTCCCCAGCCTTTACGCTCATAATATCCTTAACCTCTGCCAACAGTGGTAAAGTTCGGTGTTTTTGTAGTTGGTAGGCCTTTTCCCTCAATAAGATCATGTCCATTAATGTATTTGCCAATTTTAACATCCGTTTGCCTTCTGACTGGATATAACTCAAACTTTTTTTAAAAAGCCCGGGGTCATAGTCTACCTTTTGTAAAAACTCAGCATAGCCAATAATAGATGTTAACGGTGTTCTGAGTTCATGGGTCAGGTTATCTACAAATCTTTGCTGGCGCTGGCTTTCCTCTTTTAACTGGTTAATTTTGTGTTCAATTTCTGAAGCCATAATATTAAATTGCTCTGCCAATAGTCCTATTTCATCTCTACCGGTTACCTTTGCCCGGTCATTGTAGTTTCCGGAAGCAATATTTTGAGCTGTCAGGCTTAAATCTTTAATTGGCTTCATAACAAATTTGCTCATAATCCAGGTAATAAGGGCAACAAAAACCAGACCTATTACCCCTATTCTGGTAAAAAAGAAATATTGCTCCCTCCTGTGATTATCAATATGAGTAATATCCTTTATTAAGGATAAAATTATTCTTTCTTCGTCGATTTGCAATACATCAGATACAAAAAGATAATGTTGTCCTGCATCTCTCCTTAAAATAAAGTTTTTCTTTCCTTCCAAAGCTACCTTTAATTCTTCCCTGGGAAGAAACCAGGTCTTTGTCGCATTCGAAGCCAGTAAATTCATACTTTCATCGAAAACTTCCAAATAATTATTTTCCGTTTTAAACATATCAACTATACTCTGGCTATAGTTCTCCAGTTCAATTTTTTCCCTGGCAAGCCGTTTATTATTTAAGAGATAGAGGGCAAGTGTAGAATGAAGATGACCTTCCTCTTCCAAACTCCTTTCAATTTCTTTTTTTAAGAGACTGTTATAAGTATTTTCTGTTACTACAATACCTGTAAAGGTTAATGAGACAATATAAATTCCCATGCAGAGAAGAAATATCTTCCAACCAAACTTCATTTTTAATCCTCCAGTCGGTAGCCCACCTTGTAGACAGTCTTAATCCTGTCTGTCTGCAATTTGCTTCTTAACCGTTGAATATGCATATCAACCGTCCTGGTACTTCCTTCGTAATCATAGTTCCAGACTAACTGCAAAAGTTTCTCCCTTGACATGGCTCTCCCTTTGTTTTCAGCTAACAATCTTAATAATTCAAACTCCTTTAATGTCAGTTCAACTTCCTTTCCACCTTTGAAGACCTTATGCTCATTCAAGAAAATTTGAATATCATCAAAGGAAATTTCGGTAATATCCTTCTTGCTCCTCCGAAGCACCGCTTTGATCCGGGCCAGTAATTCTATCGCTTCAAAGGGTTTTGTTATATAATCATCGGCCCCCATTTCAAGCCCTTTCACTTTGTCTCTGAGGCCATCCTTAGCTGTAAGCAAAATAACAGGTATATTCTTCTTTATAATAGCTGGCAAAATCTCATACCCATCCAACCTGGGTAACATTATATCTAAAAGTACCAAGTCTATTTTTTCATCCCTTATGTATTTGAGTCCTTCACTGCCATCTGCAGCCTCCAGAGTTTCATACCCGGCCATCAGCAGATTGAGTTTAATCAATTCCCTGATAGGTTCTTCATCTTCAACAACCAAAATCCTTTTCATTTACTTCACCCCGTTTTTCTAAATAAAGCTCAGGTATTTTACAAAGGCGCTCTCCATATTTGATATTTCTCTAATTGATTTATAAATTCCTTGTAAGAGGAAAGTGCAAGATAAAAATAAACTCCCATTAAAAGTTATTAATGGGAGTTTAGCGTATTTTCATTTTATTTCTCAACAATCTTCTTCCCCTCTTCAAGCCCTTCCAACTGCGGGTTAAGAATAACTAAGTCTCCTTCCTGTAATCCCTTTTCAATTACTACATCCCTATTATTTTCAAATCCTTTTTCAACAGCTTGGACTTGCGCTTTACCATTTCGTACAACCCAGACAGCATCCCCGTTTTCGAAAGGAAATAAAGCTGTTTTGGGCACAACAAGCACATTTTCCTTTTTGTCAATCGTAAACTCTACATCCAGTTTATATCCCGGGTATAATTCAAGATCTTCAGGTATATCCGGCTTAATAGTAACTTTAACACGCTGCTCCTCCAATCCTAACGCTGAGATTTTTTGAACGGCTGAAGGAGCTATCCTTTCAACACTACCTTCAAATATTATATCTTCATCTTTCCTATCCTGAATCAATTTCACTTTCATGCCAGGTTCGATGCTGCTTATATCTTCTGTAAGAACAAATACTTCCACTTCATAGGAATCTTTTTGAAATACGGTCATGATAGGCAAAGCAGGATTTACTACCATTCCTTTTTTTACAGTTAAATTTGAAACAATACCATCTACAGGTGCAACAATATTGTACTGATTTATCTTATATTTTAATAAATCTATTTGTGCCATGAGAGCTTCTTTTCTACCTGTATAATACTCTTTTGTCCCGCTGGTAGGATTATGAGATGCATATAATAAGGATAAAGCTTCTCTTTGTCTCTCTAAATTATTTTTTGCGGATTCTACCATATTGTAAGCATCCTCATATTCACTTTTGGTAATAGCACCTGCTTTATATAACTGTTTTGCCCTTTCGAAATTATTGAGAGCAGTCTGTAAATCCTGCCGTGCCTGTTCAATCAGTAGCTTTTGATTTTTAACCTCCGTTTCATATGGTTCCTGATATGCTTTAACCTCTTCACCCTGGACGCTTTTTAGCTGCACCTGCAATTGTTGCAGTTGGAAAGTAAGCTCTTTTGAGTCTATGGCAGCAAGCAGGTCACCTTTATTAACTCTCTGCCCTTCTTCAACAGGTAAATCTACAATTTTACCCCCGTACATGGGATATATAGGGCGTTCAACTTCGGAAACAACTGTTCCTTCCTCTTGGAAAGTTTTTGAGATAATACGCGGTTGAATTTCCAGTAACTCTGCCTTCAATCCTTTAGTAGTATTAAATAAAATAAATCCCAGTATAAAAACTGCCAGTACCGCTCCCAAAACAATTTTCCATTTTCTCTTCATAATCATCACCTGCTTTCCTTTTATTCTCTAGATTTTAAGACATCTACCAAACTTAACTTTTGAATTTTTTTGCCTGCAAATCGCTGAGCAATCCAAATGGAAGCTGCTGTTACAAAAAATGCTATTAAAAAGGAAGAAGCCGTTATATTTGTCGGCATTGTGTACACGTCATTACTAATTGACTGCGACATGCCGATAAGAAGAATTTGTGACATTGGAATCCCGGCAAGCATTGCAAAAATACCTATAAACCACTGTTCAAATGTTATTACGGAAAGAACCTCAGCCGGGGTCATTCCCAGTACCATCATGGAAGCCAACTCATGGCTCCGTTCTGAAAGAGTAATTACAGAAGAATTATAAATAATGGCAAATCCGGTAATAATTCCAATAAGCGCTAGGATAAAAATCATTCCATAAAAAGAAGCCATTAATTCTTTTGTCTGCGCTAACCTTTCAGTCTGATCATCTATTCCACTGACTGCTGCACTTTTCCTGAATTCATTTTGCAAAAGCGCAATGCTTTCTTCATCCATTCGAAGCATGAAGGATGTCGCCAATTCTCCTTGCCCCAAAAATTCCTGCAAAGAATTAATATCCATATAGGCGTTTAACCCCAAATATTGCGGAATCACACCCACTACTTCTAACTGTTTGGCCTTGTCAGGGTCTTTTATCATTAGGCTTTCTACATTTAACTTTGTACCAACTTCAGTGCCGAGAAGTTTTGCTAACCGTTCAGAAATTAATAAACCGTTTTTTGGAGGATCAACCTTGTTATAATTTTTGTCCAAAATATTGTAGAGGGTACTATCTTCCGGAATCCCCAGCAACACTACATCTTTTTTATACCACTTATTTTTCAGTGTAACAGGAATTTCAGCCATTGCTTCTACTCTCGTTACCCCGGGAAAATGGTTCAGTTCTCGTGATACCTTCTTTTGATTTAAAGGGTTTGATAAGGAAACCTTTACATCGTAGGTTTCTACTTTTTCATACTGGTCGAAAAGCATCCTTTGACTCAAATCGTTCATGGACCATGTGAGTCCCAGGAGGGAAAAGGTAAACATAATCCCTAAAAATATAAATATACTGCGGCTCTTATTACGAGACATATTTCTGACTGCCATTTTGCCTTGAACAGTCAACATGTTCCAGAAAATAGTAATCTTTTCAAGCCATGTCTTCTTTCCTATAGGAGGGGCCGGAGGTCTCATAGCTTCCGCAGGTTGCAAAATTAGAATCCCTTTGCAGCCTTGATAACCTGCAAACAGAGAAAAGCCCAGTGAAAGTAAAATACTGAGAACCAGGTACAAAGGAGAAAACTTACTTGTTAGTCCCGGCATATTAAAATACGTCTGGTAAAGAGTAGTAAATGGAAACGATAGCGCAATTCCCAGGAACCCCCCGATTATTCCTCCCAATATTCCGATGGTTAAAGCATAGGACATATAGTGAGACAAAATTTCCTTATGGGTATAGCCAAATGCCTTTAAAATTCCGATCTGTCCGCGCTGCTGCTCCACCATTCTTTTGAGCATGATATATAAAATCATGCCTGCAATTGATAAAAACAGGAGTGGTAAAACCCGCGCTGTTGCTTCGAGGCCTTTTAGTTCTTGAGTCAACAAAAGATGACTGGTTTGATCTTTGCGGGGATATATACTTTTTAGCCCGTAGGGCTTTAATTCAGGTTTTAACCGTTCTTTTACATTGTCATAGTCCGCTCCGGGCCTTAAGGTAAAAACTATATTATTCATAGTTTCTCGTTCAGGAAACAAAGTTTTCATTACCTCAAAAGGAATATAAGCAATTCCAAAGGATTCTGGAGAGGGATACAAATCGCTGGAAGTACGAAGTGCATAGATAAATTCCGGGCTTCTACCCACACCTATAATGCGCAAGGCTCTTTTTTTGCCATCTGCAATAATTTCTATCTCTTCATTGAGCTTTAAATTGTTTGCTTCGAAAAATTTGTTATCTATCAAAATGTTCATTTCTTTATTACTTAGCGGAATGCCCTGTTTGAGCTGTACTCCATTGATAGGATTTTTTTTAGCAGGGTCAACGGAAACCAGGCGTAAATAAACGTTTTCATCTCTATTTGGAAAAAGTACCTTGACATCTTTTACTAAACGACCCTGGACATCGTTAATTCCTTGAATATCCTGTAATTTTTCTATTTCTGAAGGCGGCATAGCCTGAACTTCAATAAAGCCATCTGCAAAATTTTGATTTTTATAGAAGCTTTGTTGAGATAACCTGAGATTATCCATAACCATAGAAAATGAAGTAAACACCATCAGTCCAATAACTATTATAATTATAGTTGCTAGATATGCGCCTTTATTTTCTCTTAAATCTCGAATCATTTTTTTCCATAACATTACCAGCTCACCCTCTCTGGAGGAAGAGGATTCTCATTTCTTTCAACTTTGTTCAGCATTCCATCTTTTAGGTAAAATACACGATTTGCTATTTGAGCTATTGCAGCATTATGGGTGATTATGGCAACTGTTTTTCTATAGGTTTCACTAAAATCTTTAAAAAGCTTTAGAACCTGAATACTGGCCTGGAAATCCAATGCTCCGGTAGGTTCATCGCAGAGTAAAATTGCGGGGTTTTTAGCCAGAGCTCTTGCTAAAGCTACCCTTTGCTGTTGCCCACCTGATAATTGAGACGGAAAATGATTTGCTCGATCAGAAAGTCCAACTTTCTCAAGCATTTCCTCTACAGGAAGCGGGCTTTGAGATATTTGTGCGGAAAGATAGACATTTTCATAGGCAGTTAAATTTGGCATCAGGTTATAAAATTGGAAGACAAATCCTACATCGTTTCTGCGATAAAAGGTAAGCTGCTTGTCATCAGCTTTATGGAGGGGAGTATCCCGGTAATACAACTCCCCATTACTTGCCTTATCCATTCCTCCAATAATATTAAGAAGGGTACTCTTTCCAGAGCCACTGGGGCCTAATATTACAACTAATTCACCCTCATATAATTTAAGATGGATATCTTTCAGAGCTACTACCGTAACTTCTCCCATCTGGTAGGTTTTCCATAAATTTTTGGCTGTTATGATGGGTTGCATCCTATCCCTTCTTTCAGAAAGGTCTATAAATATAATATAACATAAAAAACCATGTAAGTAATTGTATCCTACATGGTTAGTCTTTTTTTAACCCTTAGGTTTAAACAGCAGAGAACCCATAAATCCAAAGATGATTGCTGCAGATATCCCTGCACTGGTAACTTCAAAGATTCCGGTTAACACGCCTACTATGCCGGTTTTCTCTGCTTCCGATAAAGCTCCTTTCACCAATGAATTCCCAAAACTGCTAATCGGTACGGAAGCCCCTGCTCCTGCAAATTTAACTAATGGTTCATACAAGCCAAGCCCACCTAAAATCGCCCCAACTACAACCAATGTGCTCATAGTATGAGCAGGAGTGAGTCTAAAGACATCCATCATGATCTGTCCTATAACACATATTGCTCCACCCACTAAAAATGCAAATAGAAATTTTTCCAAACCTTAGTTCCTCCCTTCTAACATTTCAAAAGATACTGCATGAGCAATACAAGGTATACTTTCCTTTTGTTGGTAGGATAGAGGTGACATTAAAGCACCGGTTGCAACTATTAAGATTCTTTTTAATTCACCCTTTCTCATGCGCTTAAAAAAATGCCCGTAAGTTACAGTAGCACAACATGCACAACCACTACCTCCCGCCATAACAGGTTGATTTTTTTTATAGATTAAAATACCACAATCTGTAAATTTCTTTGCTGGAATTTTTACCCCGTGCTTAGCTAAGAGGTCGGCTGCAATTTGATGTCCCACTCGCCCCAAATCGCCTGTAGCAATCATATCATAATATGAGTGGTCAATATTTAAATCTCTAAAATGAGCTTGAATAGTATCAACTGCTGCCGGAGCCATTGCCCCTCCCATATTATAAGGATCTGAAAGTCCCATGTCGATGACTCGTCCAATGGTTGCTGAAGTAACTCGAGGTCCTTCCCCCTCTTGCGCCAATAGTGCTGCACCTGCTCCAGTTACAGTCCATTGGGCTGTTGGAGGTTTTTGCGATCCATACTCAGTAGGATACCTGAACTGTTTCTCTACCGATCCATTATGGCTGGATGTACCGGCCAGGGCGTTTTGAGCTGCTTTACTATCTACAATTAATGCAGCTAATGCCAATCCTTCCATAGCGCTGGAGCAAGCGCCAAATAGCCCTAAATATGGAACTCCCAGAGTACGAGCAGCGAAACTGCTGGAAATGATTTGGTTCATTAGGTCCCCACTGAGAAAAAACTGAACATCTTCCTTTTTCATTCCAGCTTTATGAATTGCTATTTCACAAGCTTGCTCTAAAAACTTTTTTTCCGCTTTTTCAAAGCTGTCCTCTCCTAACCAAATATCCCCATGTAAAACATCAAAATCTTCCGCCAAAGCTCCCTGAGCTTCAAAAGGTCCTCCAACAGCAGAAGAAGCCAGGATAACAGGCTTGGAATTAAAAACCCATGTTTGATGGCCCTGAATCATTTACATCCCACCCAACGCTTTAATTGCAATTTTTACAATAGCAACAACAAATGCTGAAAAAACACCGTAAGTAATTACAGGCCCCGCCAGTTTAAACATATTCCCACCTACACCTAATACATAGCCCTCAGTACGGTGTTCAATGGAAGCAGAGGCTACAGTATTAGCAAAACCTGTAACCGGAACGGCAGTTCCTGCTCCACCCCATTGAGCAATATGGTCGTAAACACCAAACCCTGTAAGTAAAACAGAAATAATAATTAAAACCGCTACGGTTGGATTACCGGCTGTGACTTCCGTAAAATTAAAATAAGTCATAAACATCCACTGTAAGCCCTGACCTATAGTACAAATAATCCCTCCAGCGATAAATGCTCTGATTACGTTACTGAGAACCGGGCGTTTTGGTTCTCTATCCTTTGCAAATCTTTGATATTTTTGTTGTGTAGGAGTCAGTTTTTTCTTTTTTTTATTGGACATTCTTTTCACCTTCTAATGTAATAAGATAGGTTCTAATTTTTTCATGATTTGTTCGAGCTTTTTAGCATTCTTTGAATACATATTTTTCACTTTTTGGTCTTTGGTTTCCAAGGCAAAGGTCATGAGGTCAGCGTGACTTTTTTCAAGATTTGCGTAAAGCATTTCTTTTACTTTAGATTGCGGCATTTGTATGGAATCATCAAAGAGATCCAGATATAGTTCACCTGAAGAATCTACCTGGCCAAGAAAAACATTTTCCAGAGATATCCCGGTACGCTCCAATTGTGTTTTAAGCCATTCTTTGTTGAGACCTAAAGCAGAAAGGGGTTCATTCAAAACATTTCCATCCAGTATTACTGTCTGCGGCTCTGATTTGGGTGCGACCTTGCTTCCCAAATCATGAGGGGTAAGGGGTTTTTTATCTGATTTCAATAAAACATTGATATCTCCGGTCGTTTCCATTACGGCAAATTCAACATCCGAAAAATTAAAAGCATTTTTAGAACGAAGGGCCCTTGAAAGCTCCTCTCCGGTAAGTCTTGCCCGTGCTAAATTTTCTTCCATTATTTTGCCCTGTTTTATCAAAATTGTTTCCTTGCCATTAACCCAATCATGTACCCATTTACTCTTCATAGCTAAATAATCCAGTAAAACAGCAAATAAAATCCAGGTACCTAAAGCAACGAAGCCAAAAGCTATGTTTGGAATGACTCTTACTGAAATCAAGGCGGCTATAACGGCAATTACAACATAATTAACGAAATTAAATGGCGTCAATCGGGAGATGTTTCTTTTTCCCATAGCCCTGATAAGAATTAAAGTCAAAAAAAATAAAGTTACGGATCGTAGTAGTATTTCTATCCAACCTGGCATCTTTTTTCCCTCGCTTAATACCCTTTATATTGTGGTTCTTGAAATTCTAAAGTTTGTATTCTTCCTTCCAAGTCCTTGATGATTTCATCTGTTACCTGTAAAGCTTCTTTATAAACAGATTTGCTCTTTTCACTTTGTGTTTGTGTTGAATAGATTCGTAAAGTCCCTTTGGCACCTTTGAGGCTAGCCAAAGTTTGTTTTACTTTGGAACTTACCGTCATCTATCACCCTCCTTTCCGCATATTTATTTTTTAATTTAATTCGAAAAAATATCCTATTAAATTTATTCCAATTCTACTTATCCCAATGGCTTGAGTAAAACCAATTTTTTCTTTAATATCGACAGACTGTAATGAATATATTTTTAAAAAACAATTGAAAAGGTGCGTAACATGTTACCCAAGATAAAATCACCTTATTTCATTACCATAAAGATAAATCGCTATTTAGTAATAACTCTAGTTATAATGTTAATTTTTGTATCGTGTTGTAAGGAAGTTGTTATCGTATTTAAGGAAAATCTTTTTATTAAAACTGTAGTCGTAGATCCGGGACATGGAGGGATAGATGGAGGAACACATGACAATAACGGTCTGCTTGAAAAGAATATTAATCTAGATGTGGCCTTGAAATTAAAAAAAATATTAGAAAAAGAAAATGTCAAGATTATCATGACAAGAACCAGTGATGTTTCACTAGAGGATAAAAGTGATTTAAATTCATCAAGATATAAAAAAGATTTAGATGCTAGAAAAGACATCATAAATAGCAGCAATGCTGATGTTTTTGTAAGCATACATGTCAATGCCAATCCCCGGCAATTACATACTCGGGGAACTATAGTCTTTTACCATCCAAAATCATGTAAAGGTAAAGAACTGGCAAAAACAATTAATGATTCAATAGAAACTACTATTTTTAAGAATTATTTACAAGATGACTCGCTAAAAGGTGAAGTACTCCCGCAAAATTACTTTATTTTAAGGGAGACTCACGTTCCGGGAGTTTTAGTAGAAATAGGATTCTTAACAAACCCGGAAGATAAAAAACTTCTTCAAGACGAAGAATATAAAGAAAGGATTGCTAAGGCTATCGGTTATGGAATAATGAAATATCTTGGGCAAGTACCCACTGATGTTTAAATATTTTCATCTTGTAATATGTCTCTTTCAACATTTTCCAGATGCCTTAACATTGCATTTTTAGCTGCTACACTATCTCTTTTTTTAAGGGCCTTGGCAATGAACATATGCTCTTCAAGAGATTTTCTAGGCCTGTCAGGAATTAAAGCAGTTTTTTCCCTGTTTTCAGCCAGTAAATCAAGCATTGTTTGCATTATTAGCTTAAGAACGTTATTTCCAGCAGCAGAAATAATCATCTGGTGAAATTTATCATCCTGCTGGGCTAAAATGCGAAGGTAATCACTTTTATTTTCTTCCAGTAATTTTTTTGTATTCTCAAGTAAATTTATAATCTCGTCAAAGTGTTCATCTTTTCCCTTTTCACAGGCCCAAACAACTGCCTGGGTTTCTAATACTTTTCTGATTTCAAACAGCTCTATAATTTTCTGATTATCAACAAAAATGTGATTTATAAGCTTTTGAAGGTGTTCTGTGGAATTACTATCAGATATGAATACACCTTGCCCATGTTTTATGGTAACAACTCCTGATAACTCCAGTATCTTTAAAGCTTCTCGCAAAGAAGTGCGGCTCACACCCAGCATCTTTGCCAGCTCTCTTTCCGGGGGAAGCTTATCTCCCGGCTTGAGCAGCCCCTGCGTAATTGCGGATTTTATTTCTCTCATTACCCTCTCATGTACGCTGACGGGTTTTTCATTTATGCGGTTAAATAAAGGTCTTTCCACTCCCATATTGTCACCCCGGCTATAATGTCAAAATAATTTAAAACTTTATTAAATACTTCTATTACTCCATTATAGTTAACATTTCTCCCTTCTTCAATAGTCACTATACCCCACACCATAAATAATACCCATTTCAAATTATTTTATTTTATAAAACTAGTTTTGATTTATTGGTTCAAGAATAAAACTTTCATTTTCAGAAAAGATATATACTGCTATCATTTTTGTTTACCTTAAGATTTTCTTCACTAAATCTTGATATTTTCGTGATAATATTTAGTTAAAAAAGAAAGGGGTAATTGATATGATGCATTGGGGCTATGGTTTTGGTGGTGGTATTGGAATGATATTATGGTGGGTTATAGTAGTTGGTCTTATCGTGGCAATTATCTATGGATTAGGTGGATTGGGCAGGAAGAATTATAACGTTCCCAACCAACCGCCACAATCACCTCTGGAAATATTAAAATCCCGTTATGCAAAGGGAGAGATTACAAAAGAAGAGTTTAGGGAAATGAAAAAAGAATTAAACAATGAATGATTTTCATTAAGCTTTTTTATGATAAACAAAATGCGTAACATTATGAATTGTTTTGAAGGGTGGACTTCTCCAGATGGCTGATACTGAAAAAATCACTTTCAGAGTAAAGGGCATGAACTGTGTTTCCTGTGCAGGTAAAATTGAAAAGGGACTACAAAAGCTGGACGGGGTTCAAGCTGCCGGCGTTAACTTCGCTACAGAGAAAGTAAGCATAGAATATATCCCGCAAAGGATAGGACCGGATAAGTTTTTTCAGGTGGTAGAAGACTTGGGATACCAGGTGGTAACAGAAAAAATAGATTTGAAAATCAGCGATATGAGCTGCGCCTCGTGTGCAAATAAAGTAGAAAAAACTCTTTCCGGCTTGCCGGGTATAATACGAGCCAATGTTAATTTCGCCATGGAACGGGCCTCCGTGGAATACGAACCCTCCATGATCTCTGTAGAAGACATGAAGGCTGCTTTAGATAACCTGGGATATAAGGCTTCTCTAGCAGAAAAAAGATTTGATGAGGATAGTGAAAAGTTGGAAAGGCAGCGCGAGGAACGCCGCCAGGTACGGCTCTTAATCTTGAGTGCAGTACTTTCCCTGCCCCTTCTGGCATTTATGTTTGCAGAACTGTTTAATGTCAATTTGCCTCCCATTTTCGGCAATAAAGTATTCCAGTTTGTGCTGGCTACACCGGTACAGTTTATAGCAGGCTGGCAGTTTTACCGCGGTGCCTACCAAAACTTAAAGCATGGAACCGCCAATATGGACGTACTGGTAGCCCTGGGTACTTCAGCAGCATATTTTTTCAGTGTAGCCAACACCTTTTTTACTGCCGGCCACGTTTATTATGAAACGGCTACTGTAATTATTACCCTGATAATCCTGGGCCGTTTATTGGAAGCCCGGGCCAAAGGACGTACCTCAGAAGCCATTAAAAAGCTAATGGGCCTACAGGCAAAAACTGCACGCGTCATACGGGAAGGTAAGGAAATGGATATTCCGGTGGAAGAAGTACAGGTAGGGGACATTGTAGTGGTCAGACCTGGAGAAAAAATACCGGTGGACGGTGAGATTGTGGAAGGGTCATCCAGCGTAGATGAATCAATGTTGACGGGAGAAAGTATCCCGGTAGATAAAAATATAGGCGATGAAGTAATTGGTGCCACCATCAACAAGCAAGGAGTCTTAAAATTCAAGGCTACCAAGGTAGGGGCAGAAACTGCCCTGGCACAAATTATTAAAATAGTGGAGGAAGCTCAAGGCTCAAAGGCACCTATTCAACGCTTTGCCGATGTAATTTCTTCTTACTTTGTTCCAGCTGTAGTCGGGATAGCTGTCATTACTTTTTTCGCCTGGTATTTTTGGGCTGCTCCCGGAGATATTGCCCGTGCACTTATTAATACTACAGCTGTCCTGGTAATTGCCTGTCCCTGCGCCCTGGGGCTTGCTACTCCTACCTCTATTATGGTAGGTACCGGCAGAGGTGCCGAAAACGGTATCCTTATCAAAGGTGGAGAACACCTTGAAAAGGCATACCGTATAGATACGGTGGTGCTTGATAAAACCGGTACAATAACAAAGGGAGAGCCTGAAGTAACTGATATTATTGTTACTGATTCTTCACTTGATGAAAACAACTTGCTGCAATTGGCAGCATCCGTAGAAAACAACTCTGAGCACCCACTGGGAGAAGCGATAGTTAAGGCTGCAAAAACTCGAGATCTTGAGCTGTCTGAAACCGGAGAATTTGAAGCTATCGCAGGGCATGGCGTAAAATCCACCATAGAAGGTCGCAAGGTACTGCTAGGTAATCGCAAGCTACTAGAAGAGAATGGCATTTCATTTCAAAAATTCAATAACCAGATCAATAAACTGGAGAACGAGGGAAAAACTGCTATCCTAGTGGCTGTTGATGACCAGTCAGCAGGAATTATTGCCGTAGCCGATACTGTAAAAGAAACTTCAGCTGAAGCTATAGCTGCTCTTAAAGAAATGAACATTGAACCGGTAATGATTACAGGTGATAATAAGCGTACTGCAAAAGCCATTGCTCATCAGGTAGGGATCAAACCCCAAAATGTACTTGCCGAAGTTCTTCCTGAAGATAAGGCAAATGAAGTAAATCAGCTGAGAAAACAGGGAAAAATTGTGGCGATGGTTGGAGATGGAATTAATGACGCACCCGCTCTGGCCTCTGCCGATGTGGGTATAGCCATCGGCACCGGAACCGATGTGGCCATGGAAGCGGCAGATATCACCTTGATGCGTGGGGATCTGCGCGGCATTGCTGCCAGTATTAAGCTCAGCAGGGCCACCATGAGAAACATCAAGCAGAATTTGTTCTGGGCATTGATTTACAACTCGCTGGGTATTCCCGTGGCAGCCCTGGGTTATTTATCCCCGATACTTGCAGGTGCAGCCATGGCCTTTAGTTCCGTATCTGTAGTAACTAATGCCTTGAGATTACGTAGATTTGATCCCTACAGGGATTTTAAACTTGAAAAAACAGCAAAAACAATTCCCGGTTTCCGCCCTCAACCTGCTCAAAAAAAGCTTAAAGGTAAAAAAAGAAAAGACTAATAATACTGTTCGAACATCATCTAACAATAAAAAGGAAGTGAATAAATATGGAAACTTTGGAGGACATTTTGCTCGGAGTTGCCTTACTTGCTGGACTGGCATTTGTAGCATGGTGGTATGTACGTAAAAAAATAACCTGAGCACCTAAATATCAATTAATTGATCTGCCTAAATTTTTAAAGGAATGAAATAAATTTAAGTTTGGAACATGTTTTAAAATCCCGGGAAATTTACCCGGGATTTGCTTTATTAATGGTAATTCTGTGTATAGTTTTAAAGATTTCATGAACTTTTTAGTATTTTCTGGCTGAATGTAAACCCTGCAATTAAATAGATTACTGCAGCCATATAAAGCGACCAGCTGAACCCTGCAACCATAGCAACAATTATTGCAACTATGGAACCTATTACCGACATCCAACCGTTAACTCCCCACATGAGAGGCACATATTCTTCATGTAATTTTTCCGCCACCATTTTTAACCCTGTAGGAAATGGAATTCCCATTACTAAAGCCAATGGACCTAGAACTACCATAGCTACAAATATTTTGTGGAGGTGAATATGGCTCTGCCACATAACAAAGATATCAGATAAAAATAGGGTAAGTAGCGTAATGTATAATGCTATAAGTGAAGTTGAAAATATTATTTTAAATCGTAAAGGCAAAAATTTGCCCAGCACACTTCCAATACCTCCAAATAATAGTATAACTGCTATAACAATTGAAAAGGCAGCTGTGGGATGCCCAAAGAAAAGTATAAACTTCTGTACAAGGGAAACTTCAACAAGCATAAATCCTATGCCAAGGAGCATAAAATACCGCGTATAAATTGAAACACTGGATTCTTTATTGAGAACATTTTTAAAGTAATAGCGTCCAATTACAAAAACTATTATTAGTAACATTAATAATACAATCACCGTATTGAGACCTTCATTATAAAAAAACGGACTGTCGTCAGTTGCCGGCTTTACCATGGTATTTGCTTTACCGTCCCTATATAAGGCAAGGCTCTCTTCTTCAACAACTCCCGGGATAAATAATGCTTCCTGCCCCAGGGAAGAAACAACTTCTTTCAGCTTCTTACTTTCATTTATTGTAAAAGGTTTTTCTTTTACAATAAGTAAAGGATACATTATGCTTCCTGAGTGTCCTTCACTACCTTCAACTATCACAGCTAAACTGTTAACTGCGTCTTTTCTGCTTAATCCCCTATCCTTTAAAGCTTCAATTGCAGTAACTATTGCCTTTTGCAAATCAAAAGAATTATGAAGAATTAGTCCTAATTTCCCATCAGGGTTCAGTTTATTTAAATAAGTTTTAAATGCCTCACGTGTATAAATATAGTTTTCCGACATTGCATAGCCCAGCGCTTCAGAAGCCTGGGTCATTACCATAGAGAGGTAGATAACATCATATTTATCTAAAGTCAATTCTGTAAAGGTCCTGCCATCCATAACATGTTTTTTTACTCCCGGAAGATTATATGGGTTACCGCTGTAATCAGCAAAATATTCTGTAGCCAGTATACTACCGGGATTTATTTCCACTGCATGGATATCTTTTATTCCGGCTAACTTTGCAAGTAAAATATCCGCTCCTCCACCCGGGCCAATTAAAAGTGCATTTTCATTCTCACCCATTATAAAAGGAATATAGCCGGGGTCTTTTCTTAAATACTTCATTTCATCCCAGTCACCGTTAAAACGATACATAAAAGAAGCAGCACTTCCATCAAGCAACACATACATTTTGTTAGCTTTTCCCACATCTACTACATCGGTCCTGGTAAAGGCATTCCAGACGGTAAAGAGAATTTTAGGGTTCTCCAGCATTCCAATTGCCTTGGCATTACCATCATATGCTTTAAACTCTCCCGACCAGCTGTCAAGATATGAACCACCAGATATAACCGCAATTGCAGTCAATAACCAAATACCTGCTGATAAAAGCTTTCTAACTTTCACTCTTTTCGAACCAAAATTATAAAGTAAAGTAAAGACAAGTAAGGGCAATAAAGAAATTACCAGCGCAACCCTTAAAATATTATAATGGTTCAAAAGCTGAACAACCAGTATACTTCCTACGGCAGAACCCAACAGGTCAGCAAAATAAAGCAGGTGACTCCATCCTGAAAACTGTTTAAAGGCAGCTGAAATAAACACTCCTGCTGCAACAAAAGGTATGGCAACTGCTACGAGATAAGGTATAAACATAATTTGACCAAACGGTACTTTATAAACCATAACTGTATTGATTGGAATGCTTACAGCCATTATCAGGCTTGATTTTTCCATTAGCTTTAGGTATAGAGATCCGTCAGCTCTTTTTTGAGAAAATTTTTGCGCTTTTTTATAAACAATGATTCCTCCAATACCTATACCAAATATGGCAAGGGATATTGCTATAAACACAAAATGATACCACATAATTGCTGAAAACAGTCTTGTAACCAAAATTTCAAAGGTGAATAAAGTATATGTTATTAGTAAGAGACTAAATAGTACTACTAATGGTGTTATAATTGTCTTTGATTTCATCATTGTATTTACTCCTTTCAAAAATTGATAGAAACTTTTTTAAGCATAGCCCAAAAAATTGAAAAAACAGTGAAGAAATTTTAAAGGAAATTTTAAAATTCACAGAATTTAAGAAGGCGCCCATATGACGAGGGCGCCTCAATCTATATTAAACCCTTTATAGGGGCTACATATTTTAGTTTTAAATATCCACTTCAATTGGCAATTCCCAAATAAATGTCCTTTCTTGTACTCCCCGTAAGTTTTTCAAGACAAGTTTCAGTTCTTTAGTCTCATCTGTTATCAGTGAGTTACCATCAATATCTGCTCTTGGAAAACGCAAGATTCCTACAGGATGATGAGTACTTTCGGAAGTTAATGTCCAGTCTAAAGGCTGTACACTTTTTCCATCTACAAAAAGCTCTGCATTATTTACCGGATTATAATCAAGCAAATTACCTGAATGGGTTGTCATAAAAAGCACAAATGAAATTGCATCATGAGTACCAAACTCCTGCGGGTTCTTCCCTGTTAATTCTAAATATTTATCAGCAGCCCAGAGAGTATCCACCCAAACTCCTGCTTGCCCCTGGTCCCTGCGGAAAAAAGCATCCTGTATTTCTCTCATTTCACTTACACTTAATTTTTTCTTATCTTCATCTGCTAAATCTTGAGACTCTTGAGTTTTCTCATCATAACCGTTACTATTATCTTGAAGATCCTCTGTGCTTTGATTGGCTTCTGCATTACCATTGTCATTAACTGTATCCGAACTGGAAAGTTCTCCATTTTCTTTCGCTAAGGTGGCCTGTTCAGTGCTTTTAGAGCATGCTGTAATAGAAACAAGGATTATAAGGATTAAAATCAGTATTCCTATTTTTGTTTTTGATTTAATAATCATTTTTCCTCACCTGCAATTTTTTGATATTTGGGTGTAGTTTTATATTTTGTAGATTATGTTATCTTGTACTGCGAAGAAAAACGGCAACCATTAAAAAGTTGCCGTTATTAGCTGGCTTACCATCCCATCATGCTGCCCATTCCGAAACCACTACCTTGCGGACCATAACCACCCATCATTCCATATCCCATCATGCCATAGCCGCCCATCATTCCATTGCAGTAATCATACATCTGACGGTAAAAATTTTCATCATATTCTGGTACTTCGATTCCTTGCTTTTCTGCAATTTTTTGTCGCAATTCCCACATTTGCTTATAAAGAGCTTTCAATTCCTCATCCTGGGTGGTAGAATCATTTGCTGCAAACGCAGGTACTGCCATCACTACTAGAAGAGCTACTACCAGCAAACCTATAATTTTTTTGTTCATTAAAAATTCCCCCTTTTAAAATTTATGTAGTATTTTATTTGCTTATATTGTAGCAACCATTTTTAATGAATCTTTGAAATAAAATTGAAGAATTAGTGAATTTTTCTTTCTCCTAACAAAAAAAGACGTCCAATAAAATTATTGAATTTATTTGAGGTTTTTGGTAAAAAAAATTATTAAGGGTAAAATAATTGTATTAAGATATGGAGTGAGTAAATTGAATCAAACTGAACGCATTAGACGAATCTACAACAGAACGGCCAAATTTTACGATTTAATGGACCGTATGATTAAATTGGAATCTCGAAAAAAAGTATTACAGATGGCGAAGGGGCAAGTATTAGAGGTTGGGGTTGGTACAGGTCAAAACTTACCTCATTATCCCCCTGGCTGTGAGGTAACAGGGATCGATTTCAGTCCCGAAATGTTAAAAAGAGCAAAAAAAAGGGCTAAAGAATCGCCGGTACCGGTTAAATTGCTTGAAATGGATGCTCAAAATATGGATTTTCCCGACAACACATTTGATACAGTGCTGGCAACATGTGTATTTTGTTCCGTTCCAGACCCTATAAAGGGCCTAAAAGAGTTAAAAAGGGTCTGTAAATCAGGCGGGCAAATAATTTTACTTGAACACGTCCGCAGCGATAACCCGGTACTCGGTTTAATAATGGATATCTTAAACCCTCTTGCAGTCAGTTTGATCGGACCCAACATTAACCGGAGAACTGTAGAAAACGTGAGGAAAGCAGGTATTAAAATAAATAGTGTTGAAGATGCTCAGGGAAAGATAGTTAAATTAATTGTAGCTGAACCTTGAAAAAGAAGGCCAACTTGTATAATACTGTAATTTCCACAAAATATCACATTTAAATAGCATTCCACCATAAAAACCTAAAACAAGTAAAATTATACACTAGAAAGAGGGAATCAACCTGATCGATTCCCTCTTAAAACAGTACTTTCCGATAAAATGTCTTCTTATTAAACTTTTTAAGACTTCCCTGTACGAATTATTTCTGCAAATTCATCAGGCAATTCACTCTCTTCTATCGCCCTGGCAGCTGATTCATAATCATATTTTACCGAAATAAATTCACATTTAACTTCATTATCTATTTCTATTAATGCATACATGGCATCCGGGCTACCGTTTTTAGGTTTGCCAACACTCCCTACATTAATAATAATTTTATTGTTAACGTTTCTTTTATACGGAAGGTGAGTATGTCCGCAGATTAAAATATCACAAGGATGTTCTGAAAATATTTTCTCCAGTTCACCTTCGGGAAAATCTTCAAAAAGATATTCGTTCAGTCTACGAGGGCTCCCATGTACTATTTTAATTTTTCTACCAGAGATATTAAGGTAGAGTTCATGGGGCAGGGACCGCAAAAATTCCTTATTATCCCCCGAAGTATTTTTTTTAGTCCAAAGAATCGATTTTTCACCAAGATCCTGGGACTTGGCATCTTTGTAATCACAACCACAGATTAGTCTTTGAAATCCTATACCGTCATCATAATTTCCCATGACAGTTTTAATATTGCTATTTTTAATTTCCTCGATAACCTCATTCGGAAAGGCTCCATAACCTACAAGATCACCGGCACAGATTATTTCATCAACTTCTTTAGAAGCTATATCTTCTAAAACAGCTTTAAGAGCATGTATATTGCTGTGAACGTCGGCAAACACAGCCAACCTCATCATAACCCTTCCTTTCATTCTTTATTGTGCACTTAACCTTTTAGGTTTACCCTTTGAATCAAAATACTTTCTTCCAAATCCTAACGCTACATTTACCAGACCTATCATAACGGGAACCTCAATAAGGGGACCAATGACGGCTGCAAATGCCTGGCCCGAATTGATTCCGAATACGGCCACTGCAACAGCAATTGCCAGTTCAAAGTTATTACTGCCGGCAGTAAAAGAAAGACTGGTTGTCTGACCGTAGTTTACTCCCAGTTTCATGCTGATAAAGAATGAAACAAGAAACATGGTTACAAAATATATAAGAAGCGGAATTGCTATTCTAACAACATCCATAGGAAGTTGTACGATATAACTTCCTTTTAATGAAAACATCACAACAATTGTAAATAAAAGTGCTATTAATGCAAGCGGACTTATCTTAGGAACAAAATTTGTTTCATACCAGTTATTCCCTCGAGATCTTACCAGAGAAAAGCGGGTAATGAACCCGGCTGCAAAAGGAATACCCAGGTAAATCAAAACACTCTGAGCTACTTCACCCATTGAAATATCTACTTTCATTCCTGTCAGGCCTAAAATGTCAGGCAGAACAGTAATGAAAATATATGCATATACCGAATAAAATAATACCTGGAATATTGAATTGAATGCTACCAGTGCTGCGGCATACTCCGAATCACCATCGGCCAGTGAATTCCAAACAATAACCATTGCAATGCATCTTGCCAGACCAATTAGAATTAGACCAACCATATATTCAGGGTAATCGTGTAAAAAAACTACTGACAAAATAAACATTAATATAGGACCTATAATCCAGTTCTGGATCAGGGATAATGCAAGCACCTTACCGTTTTTAAATACTTTTCCCAGTTCCTCATACTTCACCTTTGCCAGAGGTGGATACATCATTACTATTAATCCCACTGCAATGGGGATCGAAGTCGTACCTATGGAAAGTCTATCTAAAAAGTTAGCAAAACCGGGAAATACATACCCTATAGCAACTCCGGCTGCCATAGCCAAAAATATCCAGACTGTTAGAAATCTGTCAAGCAGTGATAATCGTCTTTTTTCTGACATGTAAATTCCTCCTCTAGTTTTTATTAGCATTTTTTCTATTATCTTGATTTTTTATCTAGATAAAAGCATTTCTTTAACTTTTCCTCAACTGTTCTCTGCTCTTTATTTTTGAAAGAGAACAGTTCATCAATAATATCATGACATAAGTCCACTGCACCGGGTTTGATTGAATAAAAAATCCATTTTCCTTCACGCCTGTAATCAACGAGTTCCGCTTGATTTAAAATTTTCAAATGGTGTGATACCGCAGATTGCGACATCCTCAGTTTATCCATTATTTCACAAACGCAGAGTTCTTCCACTGATAAAAGTTTGATGATTTCCAGTCTTGTTTCATCACCAAGCGCTTTAAATAAAGCAGCTTTCTTTTTCACATTATAATCCTCCCAACTACATATTTAAATATGTTAATATGATTATAACAAAAAAAGAAAAATATTTTAACATTTTTTTGTAAACTATTTTAAAAAGTTATTTCATGATATCGCTTATAAGAAAGCGTTTTTAACTTTAACCTTCCGAAACTGTTACAATAAAATTCTTTTTTTCTTTTGCCCTGTAGAGGGCTTCATCGGCAATTTTAATGAATTGTTCTGTGCCAATAACTGCTCCTTCTTTTATTGAGGCGATGCCGATACTCACAGTAGTTTTAAATGTAATATTTCCATAAGAAAAAAGGTGATTTTCTACTATCGCTCTGATTCTGTCCGCAACTTTAAAAGCCTCTTTGGAATCAGTTTTGGGGAAAATTACCGCAAATTCATCCCCGCCCCATCGGGCAATTATATCATTTTTTCTTGTGTTGCTTTGTAGAAATTCGGCAAATTGCTGTAATACTTGATCTCCTGCCATGTGCCCGTATGTGTCATTTATACTTTTAAAATTGTCAAGATCTATTAGGAGCAGTGAAATTGGACCTTTAGTTTTTAGTTCGTATAGTTTTGCATAAAAATATTTTCTGTTGTGCAGGCCGGTTAGCGTATCAGTATGTACCTGCAGGTGCAACTTTTTAAGTAAAATGCCGCAGATTGTGATAATTATCATCTGAATTATTAAAAACGGCATCCATACCAAACCGTGATTATGGTTGTAATATCTATCTATTAAAGATGTGATAAGCCATAAGATTAATCCGCCTGACAATAAAACAACAGGAGCATATTTATACATTTTCTCTTTCATCGAAACCACCCTTTTGGCCCTCGCCTTTGCGAAAATACTCAACAATATATTTATCGATTTTTTGGCTTATTTTTAAGAGAATTTCTCTACTCCCCAAAAATAACCACAAAAATAATTTTACATAAAATATTAACTTGTTGCAAATAAAAAATATATGCACTTTGCAAATTCTTGAACCATCTCAGCCTTTTCATCTAAATTGAGCATATCATAAACTACAGTTTTCACCTGGGACAATATCTCGTTATCTCTGCTATCCCAATCTACTCTCATATTAGCAATGATAATTCTCAAATGGGGTCATAGGATATCTGTATCTTCCATGAGCCTTTGTTTCTGGCCTTTTCAAACTATTTTTCCTTCAAAGTTATTTTGGAACTATAGTACAGGTTCTTAAATTTTATCCCCTTTCCTTTTACTGTAGCAGTAACCGTTGGCATAAGACATAGTTTAACAGTATCGGCATCCACACTTCTTAGCTTTCCAGAACGGTTAGTAATACCCCAATTCCATAATTCCAAGGGAATACACCTATACACCCGCTGTCCATATTTCTTTATTTATTTAAATATTTTGGGTTATTGGAAGATAGGGGGTTAGCACACCGCAGATGGAAAAAGTGGATGGGGTATGTCTACAGTGTGATATGTGCTTCAGATCGTGTAGAGTGGTAAAGGCTATGGTCGGTTACATCCTTCGGGTCAGTTATACCCCACTGGATAAGTCATTCGTTTTGATTACACCATTGTATTCGTTCTGCAGGCATAAAAACACCCCGTGAATGTTAACAATATTTCTCTTGCAAGCACACACGAGGTTTTTCTGCAATGTTTGTTATTATTCTGCAGACTTTATTGTCTTTCTGCAGACTTTATTTTGATTGGACAAATAAATTATTTTTCTAATTCATCAAAATTAATATGCCTGATCTCCTTTCTGGCTCTATATAGTACAATGGGATTGGCATACTTTTCAATGACAACATCAACTTTTTTGTTTAGCAGTTTTTCAAGTTCGTCTCTAAAATCAATTAATTGCCTGTAATCTACCTCACCGTTGATTAATATATCAAGATCATTGGCTTGTTCTCCTCTTGCGGCAGAACCAAAAACACCGATTTGGCTTAGATTATATTTATCAAATAAATTATTCTCTATCATAATTCTCTTTAACTTTTCTATTTCTATATTATTTTTTACATTGATATACATAATACCACCTCATGTTAATAAACTCTTCTATAATCAATTTTGCCCTATATCCTAATTATACCATATTAGATATGCCTTACTGCAAACCTCTTTTTTATTTACTCAACTTTCTCACATAGAAATTCCTAATTTGTCCTTGAAAAAGCTAGCCAAATGAGCTGTAAAGTAATTAAGCAGTTCATTCACTTTGTCTTCAGTCAGTGCAAAGCAACTATAAAGTGCCTGCTTGAATAATTTTAGAAGTAACTGTAGAGCCTGGATAAATTTAATATCCTCC
>Ga0182240_100137_pt1 | contig 32468 bp, 26 predicted proteins | sample hydfrates4_PW_90_FD_145594 | JGI IMG/M metagenome (GOLD analysis project Ga0182240, IMG submission 145594) | Subsurface microbial communities from deep shales in Texas, USA - hydraulic fracturing test 4_PW_90 | ecosystem: Environmental > Aquatic > Deep subsurface > Shale gas/oil reservoir >...
GGGTTAAGATACCTTCGACCTTGGGGTCTGTGGGGCATTCTGATGGAGATGCTTTGTGTCATGCTATATCAGATGCTATATTAGGGGCCTGCGGTGAACCAGATATCGGTTTGCTTTTTCCAGCTTCCGATGCCAAGTACAAAGGTGCCAATAGCTTGACTCTGCTGAAGGAAGTTGTTAGTAGGGTGCAAGAAAAAGGTTGGCAAGTGCTTTGGGTAGACTCAGTAATAATTCTCCAATATCCCAGGTTGGCTCCTTTCATTAACGAAATTAAAAGATCCCTGGGAAAGGTTTTATGCGATCCAAGAGGTAACGGAATAGTGAACGTGAAAGCCAAATCGGCAGAGCATATTGATAGTGCAGGCTCAGGCATGGCCGTCCATTGTCATGCTGTGGCCATGTTGCGGAGAATTTCAGATTAGAAATCAAAATCCTTTTGGGCTCTATGTTGAGGCTTGCCATAATTAAATGTTGGCTATAAACTATTCCCTCAAATAACGGATAATAATGGGTGAGAGTAAAAGCTTTTATTGAGATGTGGGATGGGGGCGAGAAAAGATGGATTGCGAAAAACTTATTCAAGCGGAAGAGGGTATTACTTTTGATGATGTCCTGTTATTGCCAGGTTACAGTGAGGTTTTGCCGGCAGAAGTGGATTTGAAGACATACCTTACCCCTCAGATTAAACTTAACATACCACTGTGCAGTGCAGCGATGGATACGGTGACGGAGGGAAGGCTAGCAATAAGCCTGGCCAGAGAAGGTGGAATAGGTATCATACACAGAAACATGACAGTGGAGGAACAAGTAGCGGAGATAGATAAAGTCAAACGCTCCGAATCAGGGGTCATAGTAGATCCTTTCTATCTTCATCCTGAAGATTCCGTTAAGGATGCTGTATCATTGATGGAACATTATCATATATCTGGTGTCCCAATAGTAGATAAGGATAATAAGCTGGTAGGGATAATCACTAATAGGGACTTGAGGTTCGTTACCAACTATGATCAGCCCATAAAAAATGTTATGACGAAAGAAAACCTAATAACTGCCCCTGTAGGGACAACGCTGGATGGTGCTGCAGAGATACTAAAAAAACACAAAGTAGAAAAACTTCCACTCGTAGATTCCAACGGCATATTAAAGGGATTGATCACCATCAAGGATATAAGAAAAGCTAAAGACTTCCCCAATGCCTGCAAGGATGAACATGGGCGGCTTAGAGTTGGAGCCGCTTTGGGGGTAGGAGAAGGAGCCCTTGTGAGGGCAGATAAGTTTGTAGAGGCTGGAGTAGATGTTCTTGTGGTAGACACGGCCCATGGGCATTCCAAGGCCGTTATAGAGACAGTTAGACAGATTAGGAAAAGGCACGGGAATATACCTATAATTGCAGGTAATATCGCAACAGGAGAGGCAGCTGAAGCTCTCATAGAGGCGGGTGCAGATGGGGTGAAGGTCGGTGTTGGCCCTGGGTCCATATGTACAACCCGTGTTATTGCCGGCGTGGGAGTTCCCCAACTTTCCGCCGTAAAGAGAGTGGCGAGTGTAGCTCACAAGAAGGGTAAGACCGTTATAGCGGATGGTGGGGTGCGCTTCTCTGGAGATGTAGTGAAGGCCATAGCTGCAGGTGCGGATGCCGTGATGATAGGCTCGTTGTTTGCCGGAACTGACGAGAGCCCTGGAGAAGTGACTATCTACAGGGGAAGATCCTTTAAGAGTTACAGAGGCATGGGATCCTTGGCTGTGATGAAAGACGGTCTCAGCAAGGATAGGTATTTCCAGCAGGATGCTCCCGAAGAAAAGCTGGTGCCGGAAGGAATAGAGGGATTGGTCCCCTATAAGGGACCTTTAAGCGGTGTCGTGTATCAGCTTGTTGGCGGTTTGCGTTCTGGAATGGGATATGTAGGAGCCGCAAATATCAATGAATTGCAACAGAAGGCACGATTTGTAAGAGTAACATCCGCAGGAGTTAAAGAAAGTCATCCTCATGACGTGGTCATAACCAAAGAGGCTCCTAACTATTGGGTGGAAGCCTAGAAGAATGTGAGGCTGTGAAGACTATTGCTTGGTGTATGACCTAATGGTATAATACCCTTGTAGTAGCGCCTTAGAATTGATTGAGATGCCTTGTTGAGGCGAAGAGTGGGTTTTTCCTGCTCTTCGCCTTTTATCTGATACATCTAATGGTTAATTATGGAAGAAGGTTGGAGTATGGATATTTTGAAAGATACGTTCACTAGGGAGAGAATAAAAGATATAGTCGAAAGTTTAGGGTACGAGTTTGTTGGAGTAGAATTCGTTGTTGAGAGCGGACGTACCATAATGCGGGTCTACATAGACTCTATAGGAGGAATTTTGATATCAGACTGTGAGAAGGTATCAAAAAAGATAGATGCTCTGCTTAATGAGCATGACGAAAAGATCCCCCAAAATTTTTATTTAGAGGTAAGTTCGCCAGGCATGGAGAGGCCTTTGTTCGAGATAAAAGATTACATTAGGTTTAAGGGTAAAAAGGTAAAAGTAAAATTAAAAACCCCCTTAGAGGAAAGAAAGAATTTCAAAGCTTTTATAGAGGACGTTGAGGGGGATAAGGTGTTTTTTAGAACACCCGAAGGAGAAGTTTTCAGTGTTCCTGTATCTTCTGTGTTCAAATGTAACATCATACCCGAGGAACTTGAACAATTCGGGCATAAAGAAAAACAAACCAGGGATGATAGAAAAAGGAGGAAAAAATGATGCAATTAGGGCGTGATTTTGCTCGCGCTTTACGACAGATTACTCAAGAAAGAAATCTCCCAATGGAGATAATATCTTCAGGGTTAGAGGCAGCGATGGTTCATGCTTACAGGAAGTTCAAAAACGGCAACCAGAATGTGGAGGTCTATCTTGACCTGGAGCATGGCGAGATGAGCATTTGCGAGGTAAGAAAAGTCGTAGAGGAAATTGAGAATCCTGATACCGAAATTACTTTGAAAGAAGCCATCGAGAAGGGTTTTAATGATGTAGAGATAGGGGATATTATACGAATCGAGGTCAACCCTGAAGATTTTGGGCGTATAGCCGCCCAGACAGCCAGGCAAGTGATAATTCAAAGGCTTAAAGATGCGGAAAGGCAGGTAATATACGAGGAGTTCGCGGACAAGATCGGTGGTTTGGTTACCGGAACCATTTTTAAAGCCGAGAATGATTATGTTTTGGTTAGATTGAATGATAGAACCGAGGCCCTTTTGCCTAGAGAGGAAAAGATAGTAGGAGAAGAGTATAATCTGGGAGACCGGATGAAGTTTTATCTTTTGGAGGTAAGGCAGACATCCAAAGGGCCAAAGATAATAGTATCCAGAAGCCATCCCGGATTGTTGCGGAAGCTATTGGAGCTTGAGGTGCCTGAAATTCAGGATGGAGTAATAGAAATAAGAGGTATTGTGAGAGAAGCTGGTGCCAGATCCAAGGTTGCTGTGAGTAGCCTGGATGCCAACGTAGAGCCGGTGGGTGCATGTGTTGGTCCTAACGGTTCTCGTATCAAATCCATAAGCAATACCCTTGGTGGGGAGAGGATAGACATTGTGGTGTACAGTAGCGATCCATTGCAATTCATTAGAAATGCTCTCTCTCCAGCGAAGGTAGTTAAGATGGAACCTGTGTTGGAACAGGAAAGGACTGTTAAAGTTTACGTGCGTCCAGACCAGCTTTCTCTAGCCATAGGAAAAGCTGGCCAAAATGTAAGACTAGCAGCCAGGTTAACGGGATGGAAGATAGACATAAAGACTATTGAACCCGATAGACTGCCTACTTTACAGGATCTTTTTGAAGATATTGTCACTAAGGAAGATGATTGAATAGATGGCGGGAATTACTGGCAATAAAGCAGGTGCCTTACAAAAAAGGAAAAGACCCAGGACATGTGTGGGGTGCGGAGCCGAGGAGGGCAAAAAAAAATTGCTGCGAGTAGTTCGCTCTCCGGAGGGTGTGGTAAGCGTTGACCCCACAGGGAGGGAGCCTGGAAGAGGTGCTTACTTGTGTATCAGTTTAGAATGTCTTAAATTGGCGAAGAAGAAAAATGCCTTTTCCAGAGCTTTGAGGGTGTCTGTGCCTTTAACCTTTTACGACGAAGTTGAGGCATATATAAATGCAAAGCTGAGTGGAGATGAAAATGGAGGGAAAGGGCAAAGGCCTATAGACCCAAAACTATTAGATATGATCGGTCTTTCCGCAAGGGCAGGAATGCTTTCTGTTGGTCAGGATCAGGTGTTACAGGAACTTAAGAAGGGCAAGCATTTACTTGTTTTGCTAACAAGAGACTGTTCTAAGAATGTTGAGAGAGCTATAGCTGGGTATAAGGAAAGAGGTCTCTGTAAGATTATAAAATTGGACTTTCTTGACAGAGACGTTGTCCACACGAAGCTTAATCTTGGGAAAACCCAGATTTTAGGGCTTCCTCTTGACAGCGGAATGGCTAAAAAAATTGAAACGCTCGTGACAGAGGGGGTTGTGAATCATGAGTAAAATTCGAGTATACGAATTGGCAAAGATGTTAGGCTTATCCAATAAGGATTTGATGCAGATATTGGAAGATTTGGGAGTGGATGTAAAAACCCATATGAGCTCCATAGATGCAGAGACAGCTCAAATAATAGAGGAGTCTCTTGGGGAGCCCAAGACGAAAGATAAACCTTCTGATGTCAAGGAGAAAGGAAAAAAGGTTGTAAATGTTCCCCCTGGATCAAGCGTTTCAGATGTAGCTAACCTTTTAGGGATAAAGCCGGCGGATGCGGTAAAAGCATTGTTGGAAGCAGGTAAAATGATTCCTGCTGGAGCAACGGCAAATAGGGAGATATTGGACATTTTATCAGAGGTGTTTAACGCAGAATTTGTAGTAGCAGATTCCGCGCAGGAGGAACAGGAAAAGGATAAGGCCAAATCTCAGCAGAGGAAGAAACCCGAAGGTAAGAATCTGCAACCTAGGGCTCCTATCGTAACGTTGATGGGGCACGTGGATCACGGCAAGACCTCCCTTTTGGATTACGTTAGAAAGACTAAAGTAACGGAGCGCGAAGCCGGAGGAATAACGCAGCACATAGGAGCCTCTACTCTTGAATATAACGGCAGGAAAATAGTGTTTCTAGATACTCCGGGACATGAAGCGTTTACTTCTATGCGTGCGCGTGGAGCCCAGGTTACTGATATCGTTATTTTGGTGGTTGCAGCTGATGATGGGGTAATGCCTCAGACTGTAGAAGCGTTGAACCATGCCAAAGCCTCAGGGGTTCCCATAGTCGTTGCTGTAAACAAAATAGACAAACCTGAAGCGAGGCCAGACAGAGTAAGACAACAACTTTCTGAGCACGGCTTGATCCCCGAGGAATGGGGCGGGGATACTATATTCGTTGATATCTCCGCAAAGACCGGGGTCGGAATAGACCAACTTCTTGAGATGGTGCTACTGGTGGCAGATATGCATGAATTGAAGGCGGACCCGACAGTTGACCCTCGAGGAGTCATTATCGAAGCCAAGCTAGATAGAGGTAAAGGGCCTGTTGCTACAGTGATAGTTCAAGAGGGCACTTTGAGGGTAGGCAATATAGTGGTTTCAGAGAGTTCCTGGGGCAAGGTTAGGGCGATGATAGATGATAGGGGACGTAACTTGAAAGAGGCTGGCCCCAGTACGGCTGTGGAGATTTTGGGATTCAATGATGTTCCTTCTCCGGGGGAAACCTTTAAAGTCGTAGGCTCGGAGAAAGAAGCAAGAACATTGATAGATAAAATAAAACAAGAAGAAAAGCTAGCTGCCTCAAAGACCGAAAGGCATATGACACTAGAGGAGTTATATGGGAAGATGGCTGAAGGAGAGACTCCAACCCTCCGTCTCGTACTGAAGTGCGACGTGCAAGGATCTTTGGAGGCTCTAAAGGGCTCCCTCAAAAAACTTGAAACTGATGAAGTGGAGATTCAATTTATCCATGAGGGTGTAGGTAGAATTTCAGAATCCGATGTGATGCTGGCTTCTGCGTCAGACGCAATAATAATTGGATTTAACGTCAGGCCTGATTCGAAGGCCAAAAAGTTGGCAGAAGCTGAAGGTATTCAGATTAGGTTGTACGACGTAATATACGATCTTATCGATGATGTAAAATCGGCTTTGGAAGGAATGCTTGCTCCTACGTTGAAAGAGAAGACCTTAGGACAGGCAGAAATAAGAGCCGTGTTCAAGGTACCAAAAGTTGGCAAGGTTGCCGGATGCTACGTACTGGAAGGTGTTATAAGAAGGAACGCTAAGGTTCGCCTGATAAGAGATGGTATAGTTATTTGGAATGGGTCTTTGGACACTCTAAAAAGGTTTAAGGATGACGTAAGGGAAGTTGCTGCTGGTTATGAATGTGGCATGAGTTTCACCAACTTCCAAGACTTCAACGAAGGCGATATCGTAGAAGCTTACGAAATAGTCGAAGAGAAAAGGACGCTGGAGTAGTAAACCTTTGAGAATGTGGAGAAGTTATGAATCTCCAGTATTCGGTATTTTAATGCTCGAAATAAAGGTGCAGGGGGCGAAAAGCTTGAAGGACCGAAGGCAAGTTTTTCGCTCTCTGCAGACTTTATTGCGGAAGCGCTGGAATGTTTCCGTAACCGATCTAGGCCCTTCGGGATCATGGAGCGATTTGGCAATGGCTGTTGGTATTGTGGGCAGTAGTTTTGATAGTGTTGAAGACACCTTGTCAGATGTGATGCGGTTTTTGAACATGAAGGAAGAACTTTCAGAATTTTCCATTGTTCGGATGAAACGAGAGGTAGAGAAATATGACGTCTTTTAGAATGCAACGCATTAATAAAGAGCTTTTGAGGGAGATATCGATTCTTCTTCAAAGCGAGATAAAGGACGAGCGCGCTAAGAGGGCTATTCTGATAGAGGTTGACTGCTCAAAGGACCTTAGTCACGCAAAAGTGTATTACACCACGTTGCGGAAGGAAGACCGAGAAGAGGTCCAAAAGGGCCTTGATAAAGCCTCCAAGCTGATTCGGTCCATTTTGGGAAGGCAGATGCATTTACGACAAATACCAGAACTTAGGTTCGAATATGATTTGGTAGAGGAAAAGGCCAGGAAGTTGGAGGCTGTGTTGGATTCCATAAAGTCCAAGGAGGATAGCAAGAAAGAAGGTCCGGAGGAGAGTTTATGAGGGAACCTTTTGCTTCTATAAGGGAAGCCCTTTTGAACGCTAGGTGCTGGCTAGTCTTAGCTCACGAAAAGCCTGATGGCGACTCTTTAGGATGCGGAAGTGCTCTCGTCCGGAGGGCTGAAGTGCTGAACAAGGATGTCATCTGGTGTGGTCCCGATGAAATCCCTGAAATGTATGCTTTCCTGTATGGGATCGAGAGATATAAAGTCTTAGAAAGTGTAGAAGTTCCAAAGGACTCGGTGGTCGTAGCTATAGATATAGCGTCTTTAGGTAGGACCACCGAGTTGTTAGCTGGAGAAAACAGTGAAGATGTTTTGATTGTTAACATTGATCATCATGGCGATAATACCTGTTATGGGGCAATAAATTTGGTTAGGGAAGAGGCTTCCTCGGTTGCAGAAATTATTTGGCTTATGTATAACGAATTTGGGTGGGAGGTCTTTTCAGAGGAGGCGCTGGGACTCTATGTGGCCCTAGCGACTGATTCTGGCCACTTTCGTTTTTCTAACACTTCCTCGCAAACTCATGCCGTTGCAGCTGAACTCCTCAGGATAGGGGAATTAGATCCCCAAAAAATTTTTACGCAGATATACGAAAACCGTCCGATAAGAAAAATGCGTTTATGGGGCAAGGCATTCATTAAAGCGGAGCTTCACCTGTCAGGCAGGTTGTGTGTCTGCTGCTTGACTAATGGAGACTTTGAGGAATGTGGTGCAAAAAAGGAAGATACCGAGCATTTGGTCAATGAGTTTCTGTCCATAAAAGATGTAATGACAGCCGTGTTACTAGTTGAGGATGAGAATGGTACAAAGGCGAGCATTAGAACTCGAGAGCCTGTAGATGCAAGAGAAATCGCGAGGATATGGTCCGGTGGAGGTCATGTAAGAGCCGCAGGCTGTCGAATAGAAGTTCCAGTAGAAGAGGCAAAAGAGTTGATATTGAAGGAAATCGGAGCGATATATGCAGAACGGGGTTATCTTATTAAATAAACGTTTTGGGGAAAGAAGCACAAGATGTGTTAGCAAAATCAAATCACTAGTTGGAAGGGGCCTTAAGATCGGTCATGCCGGAACACTGGATTCTACGGCAGAAGGTCTGCTGGTGATTTTGTTAGGCTCCATGACTAGGACGTCAAGTTTCATCATGGAGCTTCCCAAAATCTACGAAGTGAAAGCGCACTTAGGGTATGAAACGGATACTTTAGATTCAAGTGGAGTGATCGTTAAAGAATCCTGCGCAGAACATGTAACAAGAAAAGATGTAGAAGTTTGTCTTGCCTCTATGTTGGGCTGGATTAATCAGGTCCCCCCAAAAATATCTGCTGTGCGGATAGAGGGTAAACGTTCCTATGAGTTAGCCAGAAAAGGGGTAGATATTTCTCCTGCTCCCAAACCAGTCCGAGTTTATAAGATTGAAGTATGTGACTTCGATTTAACAGAGAAATCTATTTCCTTGAGGATACGCTGTGGGAAGGGCACATATATTCGTAGCATTATTAGGGATCTGGGGAGGGCGTTGGGGTGTTATGCTACTGTGACCTCACTGAGGAGGACTTACGTGGGACTAATGGATTTGCAAGATAGCGTTTCGTTGGAGCAGTTGCAAATGGGTTCTGTCGATAAATATCTACTAAAGCCTTATGAAATACTAAAAAACTATACTATCTACTATATTCCTGAGGACCTTCAAAGATGGATCAAAGCCGGTAACAGAGTTGAACCGTCCAAGCTTGTGCGGCGGAGTTGGTCTCCCTTTGGAATAGATAGGCATGTTGTGTTGGTTGGAAGGGACTTTTTCTCTTTTGCCGAACGGATGTATATATCAGGAAAGCCTTTATTCAAGCCTGTCAGAACCATTATGTGCAGCGAAGAAGAGCTTAGGAAGGAAGATATTAAATGATAGTAGTGTTGGGAGCTTTTGATGGTTTTCATAAAGGGCATCAGGCGCTATTTGACGCTGCGAGTAAGATGGCTTTGCGTTTGGAGGATTCTTGGGGAGTAGTAACTTTTTCTCCTCATCCCCAGGCTGTTCTTTCAAGTGATGGCTTTACTTTTCTTTTTACAGAGAGAGAAAGAGAGATTTTAGCTCGTTTTTTTGGCATACCTGAGCTTGTTCGAATACAATTTACAAGAAAATTAGCAGAGATGGAGCCCGAAGATTTTGTTTGTTTTTTAGAAGAAAGGTTTTTTATACGTGGACTGGTGGTTGGTGAAGATTTTAGGTTTGGCCGTTTAAGGAAAGGGAATGCATCCATGCTTAAAGAGCTAGCACATGTCAGAGGGTGGCAGACGTCAATAGTCCCCCAGGTGTCTTTCGATGGAGATAAGATAAGCAGCTCCAAAATAAGAGTGCTTGTTTCTTTAGGCGATGTTCGGACAGCAGGAAACATGCTGGGGTACCCCTTTTTTTTGAATGGGTCCGTTTCTCATGGAGAAGGAAGGGGAAGGGCTCTAGGCTTCCCGACCGCGAATATAGTTCCCTGCACGGGGAAAATTTTACCTGATCGAGGGGTCTACGCAGGGGCGGCAGCTGTGGAGAGAGAAATATTCCCTGCAGCCATAAATATAGGTTTCAACCCAACGTTTGAAGGCATCAGATCTTTGAGGGTGGAAGCTCACATAGTAGGCTTCAAAGGCGATATATATAACAAAAAAATAACCATATTTTTCTTGGAAAAAATAAGGCAGGAATCTAAGTTTCTGAAGGTAGAGGAACTGGTGGAGCAGATTAAAAAAGATGTAAAAGCAACCACTGATTATTGGAAAAGAGAGAAAAAGTTCAAGAGAGTGATCAGTGTGCTTGGTATGCATGTTTGAATTTTTTCTAATTACGAAAATTTGTCTTCCCCATTGAATTAAGCCTTACGGCATGGTAATATTACTCTTGTTTTGCGGGCCTGTAGCTCAGGGGATAGAGCAACGGCCTCCTAAGCCGTAGGTCGCCCGTTCGAATCGGGCCAGGCCCGCCATATACCCTCCGTATAGATGCGATTCCCAAGAGGTTTTTTGTTTATAAGATGGTTAGCGGCATCAAATTCCCCTTGCTGTCTAGTATAATTTTATGCATAGGCTACTTATATTTTGAGTGACGCAGTGTGTGTAACCTTTCAGTTATGCTTCATGGAGAGGCGGATGTGCATGATTTTTGAAGAGCGCAAATGGGCCGAGCTTGCGGAAAACATGGTTAGGACCCAAATAGCGGCGAGGGGAATTTCCAACGGAAGGATTTTGGATGCTTTAGCGAAGGTTCCTAGGCATGTATTTGTTCCGGAAGAACTTCGTTTCATGGCCTATGACGATTGTCCTTTACCCATAGGGTATGGACAAACCATCTCTCAACCTTATATGGTGGCTCGAATGACAGAACTTTTGGACCCTAAGGCCGGAGAAAAAGTGCTGGAAATAGGTACTGGTTCTGGTTATCAAGCCGCGGTATTGGCCTATTTAGGGGCGGAGGTTTTTTCAATCGAGAGAATTGAACCACTAGCAAAAAGAGCACAAGACAACCTTCGGAAATTAGGGCTCAGTGCCTCTGTTATTGTTGGTGACGGCATTAAAGGTTTACCCGAGGAAGCACCTTTTGATGCAGTGATTGTGACTGCAGCATCTACGGAAGTGGCTCAAGCTTGGAAAGAACAGCTGAAAGACGATGGTAGAATATTGTTGCCTTTACGATTACACTCTGGAGTGGAGCGGTTGTTGTTGCTTATACGTAGCGAAGGAAAAGAAGAAGAACAGTGGTACGATTATTGCCGCTTTGTCCCATTACTTCCTGGAGTAGAAAAAACAATGTAATTTGAGACGACGAAAGGAGCTTTTTTGTTGAATGGCTATTACTATCAAGAGTCTGAAAATAATGTTTTGGGTAGCCTTGATTTCAACGGTCTTGGTGTTTTTCATTTTTGTGCCAATACCAAGCGTGAAAATACTAGTAGGTGACAGAGTTTGGTTTAAGGTTCCTGTGGCCTTGGGGGGAAAGTTTGAGACTTTGTATGAACATTCTGTTCAAAAGACTCCAGTGATAGATGAGTATGTAATAAGCTGTGGCCGAATATGGCAGTGGCAGGAGAGAGTAAAATCCCATAATGCTGGTCTTCCATTCGAGGTGCCAAGGAATGGTAAATTTCTTGCAACAAACGGCTGGTTTTATTTTAGGGGAGGACGATGGAATTGGAACCGGTTCTTCTTGAGGGTTGGAAATGACATCTTGGGGAAAAATATCATCGTTTTTGGGGACGGTTTTATAGATGGGACTCCAGAAAGAACAACTTATAAATTGTTTACTATACTTAGAGGCAGAAAGCTTGTTGTACAATGGATGTCTACGACGATTGTCTCATGTTTGTTCTCAAATGAAAGTCTCAGAATAGTGCCTAATATGGTAGAATAAGGCGAATATTTGCATAAAAGAGAAGATGGAGGGTCCGTATCTGGAGGTGGGGGTTGTGTAGTAACTGAGAGTGAGAGGCAATAGGTTGTTTGGTGCTTTTATATTTACCGTTGATAGGAGGTATTTTGATGAACGAGGAGATCAAGCCAAAGAATGGCGCTAAAATAGCGATCGAAGAGATCGAAAAAGAAGCCGAAAAAATTGACCTTGATGAACTTCGCAGAAAGTATGATAGCGAGGCCAATACCCGCGATCTTAGGGGATGGTACGCGCTAATGGTGACAGTCATTGCAATTGCTCTGTCAGCCTTTCATATTTATACATCAGGCTTTGGCCTTCTGCTTGCGATAAAACAGAGAGCAATCCATTTGGCGTTTGTCCTGTTTCTTGTTTACATGCTGTATCCCCCAAAGAAAAAGGGGGTTATAGAAACTAAAGTTCCTTGGTATGATTTTCTCTTAGGTGGTTTAGCTGCGTTCGCTGCCCTTTATCACGTTATATTTTTCAACGATATAATCATGAGGGCGGGACTTCCTACGACCATGGATCTTACTGTAGGATTTATAGGTATTTTGCTGCTCCTTGAAGCCACCAGGCGAGTATCGAACCCCATTTTGCCGGGCATAGCAATTTTCTTCCTTTTCTATTGTTATGCAGGCAGATATTTCCCCGCCATGTTTGCTCATAGAGGGTTCAATGTGATGAGGATAATCAACCATATGTACATGGGGACAGAGGGAGTGTTTGGTATACCCCTCGGCGTCTCTGCTACATTCGTTTTTATGTTTATCCTTTTTGGGGCCTTTTTGGAGCAGACAGGTATGGGGCGGTTTATAATTGATCTTTCAATGGCTCTGGCTGGGTGGTCCACAGGAGGACCTGCGAAGGTTGCAGTGGTCAGTTCTGGATTGATGGGATCCATATCAGGGTCCTCTGTCGCAAACGTCTGTACTACTGGAATGTTTACCATTCCGCTTATGAAGAGTGTTGGTTACAGGCCCCATTTTGCTGGAGCAGTCGAAGCCGTTGCTTCCACGGGGGGGCAGATAATGCCTCCTGTTATGGGTGCAGCAGCCTTCATAATGGCTGAATTTTTGGGGGTTCCTTATTTGAAAGTGGCCCTCGCTGCTGTAGTTCCTGCGTTGCTCTATTATTTTGCAGTCATAGTGCAAGTTCATTTGGAGGCCTCTAGACTTGGACTAAAGGGGCTTCCTAGGGAGCAGTTGCCCAAAATCTTGCCTCTTTTAAAGGCAAAAGGCCATCTTTTAATCCCCTTGATAGGGATAATCTATTTCCTTTTGGCGGGCTATACTCCACTCAAGGCGGCCTTTAATGGTATCGTGATCACGGTGGTTGTTTCTTTCTTGAACAAAGAAACCATGATGACCCTTCCCAAGCTCAAAGAAGCAATGGAGTCCGGTGCTAAGGGAGCTTTGGGGGTAGCGTGCGCTTGTGGAACCGTTGGTATAATCGTTGGGACCGCCACGTTGACGGGGCTGGGGCTTAGGATAGCTAGCGCCATAATAGCTCTTTCTGGAGGAATATTGATAGTTTCTCTTATGCTTACTATGGTGGCCTGTATCCTACTTGGAGCCGGCCTCCCAACTACAGCTAACTTCATAGTGACTAGCACCATGGCAGCTCCTGCTCTGTTGCAATTGGGTGTTGCTCCCATGGCCGCCTACATGTTCGTTCTTTATTTCGGTATAGCTGCTGACTTAAGCCCTCCGGTTGCATTGGCTGCCTATGCTGGGTCTGGTATAGCTGGTTCTGATCCCATGAAAACAGGAGCAACAGCGGTCAAGTTGGCTATAGCAGGTTTCCTAGTGCCCTATATTTATGTCTTTAACCCCATGCTGGTCTTGGTTGGCTTTGAGCCTATACCTTTCCTGTTGTCGATAGCGACGGCACTGCTTGGTGTGTTCTTGCTTGGTATGGGATCTATAGGTTATTATAAAGCGGAGATGGCCTTGTGGCAGCGAGTTGTGGCTATAGGCGGAGCGATAGCATTGCTAATTCCGGGAATCACGACAGACATAGTGGGGTTAGCAATATTGGTAGTTATGTTCTTGATTCAGAGGCAAAAAGCCAAAGCAGCGGCTGCATAATGCAACGTTTCTTTCTTGTATATGCGAATTAACGCTGAGAGCTGCCTAACGAGTAGGCAGCTCTCAGTACACAATAGGAGGAGATATAAGGATGCCTGAAGATTACAAGAATACCTTAAATTTACCGCAAACATCCTTTCCAATGAGGGCCAATTTAGCCAAAAAGGAGCCGGAATTATTGAGATTTTGGAATTCCATCAACCTTTACGAAAAATTAAAGGAATCCCATAGCGAATCAGAGCGGTTTGTGCTTCATGACGGTCCTCCGTACGCCAATGGAAATATCCATATAGGTACAGCTTTCAATAAGATACTCAAGGATTTCATACCCAAATACAAGTGGATGAAAGGATATTTTGCTCCATATGTGCCTGGGTGGGATACCCACGGGTTGCCCATAGAGCTAAGGGTGTTGAAGGAGAAAAAGATAGATAAAGATAAGGTGGAACCTGCCAAACTTAGAGAATATTGTATGGAATACGCCCAAAAGTACATAGATATTCAGCGATCAGAATTCCGCAGATTAGGAGTTTTAGGAGATTGGGATAATCCATATATAACTTATAAATCTCAGTACGAGGCTGCACAAATTGGAGTTTTTGCCGACATGGTAGAGCGCGGACTAGTGTATAAAGGTAAGAAGCCGGTCTTTTGGTGTATAGATTGTCAGACAGCCTTGGCAGCAGCAGAAATAGAATACGAAGATGAGAGTTCCCCATCCATATATGTGGCTTATCCATTTAAAGATTGCGAGAAACTTGCAGAAGAGCTCAAAGATAGACAGTGCTATACGGTTATTTGGACCACCACACCGTGGACCCTTCCTGCAAGCATGGCTGTTGCAGTTCATCCCGATTACTCTTATTCCTTTGTTGAATCGGAAGATGGTAGGGTTTTCCTGCTGGCAGAGGAACTGAAAAGTGCAGTTGAAAAGGACACAGGCATAAGATTTACTAAAACCCTTCTAACAGTGAAGGGAAGGGAACTTGAACTCAAGAGGCTGCAACACCCCTTCTATGATAGAGAAGTTCCTATGGTCTTGGCAGATTACGTAGGTTTGGATCAAGGTACAGGATGCGTACACACGGCGCCAGGGCATGGTATTGAGGACTTTGAAACTGGTGTGAAGTATGGCTTGGATGTCTTGAATCCGGTAGATGATAAAGGATTCTTTGTGGCAAATACACCTTTGGTTGGAGGGTTGTCCCTGGAAGAAGGTGCCAAGAAAGTTCTTTCGGTTCTTTCAGAGAGTGGCCGTTTATTGGGTAAGTCCCAAATTACTCACTCCTATCCCCACTGTTGGCGTTGTAAAAAACCGGTAATATTCAGAGCAACTGAGCAGTGGTTTGTTTCTGTGGACTCTTTTAGGGAGAAAGCGTTGAACGAGATCGACAAGGTGGAGTGGGTGCCCGATTGGGGAAGAGACAGGATAGCCAATATGGTGAGAGATAGATCTGATTGGTGTATAAGCCGTCAGCGAGTTTGGGGTGTTCCTATTCCTGTCTTTTATTGTGAAGAGTGTGGATGTACTATAGCGACCCCGGATAGGATAAGAAGAGTGCAAGCAAAAGTAGAGGAAAAAGGATCTAATTGCTGGTGGGAGCTGTCACCGGCGGAGTTGCTAGAAGAGCTCGCCGTATGTCCTGAGTGTGGTGGCAAGGAGCTAAGAAAAGAAACGGATATCATGGATGTATGGTTCGACTCTGGGTGCAGTCATGTAGCTGTATTAGAGACCAGGCCAGAATTGAAGTGGCCTGCGGATTTGTATCTTGAGGGCAGTGACCAACATAGAGGATGGTTCCAGACCTCTCTTTTGACGTCCGTTGCTACTAGGGATGAAGCTCCTTATAAATCAGTTTTAACCCACGGATTTATCGTGGATGGCGAAGGAAGAAAGATGTCTAAATCCTTGGGTAACGTTATAGCACCTCAGGAGATCATAAACAAATATGGCGCAGATATCCTTAGACTGTGGGTGGCATCTACTGATTATCGCAATGACGTAAGGATCTCGGAAAACATTTTGAAAAACCTTGTTGAATCTTATAGAAGAATAAGGAACACTGCACGATTCCTTTTGGGTAATCTATATGATTTTGAACCTGCCAAGGATAGTGTGAATCATGAAAGGCTTGAGGAGATGGACAAATGGATTGTCTCCAGGCTCCAAAGCCTTGTGAAGAGGGTGACCAAAGGGTTTGATGAGTATGCGTTTCATCTGCCTACTTACATGATTCATCATTTCTGTGTGAATGACCTAAGCGCATTCTATCTTGACGTAAGCAAGGATAGGCTTTACACAGAAAAGCCCAACTCCCACAAGCGTCGTAGTTGCCAGACAGCTCTATGGGAGATTTTGATGACCCTAACCAAGGTGCTCTCTCCTATATTGAGTTTCACAGCAGAGGAGATATGGCAGGAGATGAAAAAAATAGATGGCTCGTTAGAAGAGAGCGTATTCATGGCGAGCTGGCCACAAGTGCACCTTGACTTAGTGGATGAAGAGTTGGAATCCAAGTGGGCGAGAATACTGGAAGTTAGGGCAAAGATTACCAAGGGATTGGAAATGGCTAGAAGCCAGGGATTAATAGGGCATCCTTTGGAAGCTCAAGTAGTTATAGAAGGAGCCTCTGCTGATAACGAGGATATAAGACTTTTAACTCCCGAGGACTGGGCGGAGATACTTATTGTGTCTGGTTTTTCTTTGGAAGAAGAATTTTCCCGGAATGTAGATCATATCAGGTTTAAGGATGAAGATATTGGCATTCAGATGGTGGTTGCGAAAGCGGATGGGATGAAGTGCCCAAGGTGTTGGAAATTTTCCGAGTCCGTTGCAGAGAAAGGCTTGTGTGAAAGGTGTTATAATGTTTTGCAAGAGCGTTGATGTTGCTCTACTGTCATGGTTTGTTCTCCTTTAACCGTGTAGAGCATAATATATTTGGAGGATAACGCAGTATGGACAAGGCGGAGCTTAAACTTAGGCTTGAAAGGGAAAGGCAAAGATTGACTGAGCTCGTGTCATTGGCAGAACCCCGAGATGAAGATGCTTCTGGACCTGATCATCCAGATCACATGGCAGAGCATGCATCTGAGTTGGTCCAGAAGGAATATGAAGCAGGGGAATTGGCGTCTTTGCGCTATCTCCTCAAAGAGGTCGATCATGCATTAGCAAAGTTGAACAACCTCCCTGACAAGTTTGGATATTGCGAGAAGTGTGGCAAGAAAATAGAAGAAAAGCGGCTTAAAGCAAAGCCTTGGGCTCGTTATTGCCTCCAATGTAGAAAAGTTTATGAGAGCACTGTAGCCAAACGTAAAAAGTGATCTTCAGGTGTTAGAGCAAAATGGTTGATTCGAGGCATCACAACATTGATATAGAGGATTTTGGGGCCGGCGAGGGAGATGAGACCATCTCTATCCTCGTCGGCCAGAATTATGAAGGTTACAGGTTAGACGTGTTCCTCTCTGAAAAAATAGATCGCTCACGATCCTATGTACAGAAACTCATAAAAGAAAACCTGGTCTTCGTAAAAGGATTCTCCACTATCAAACCTTCAACCCGCCTGCAGTCGGGGATGGAAATTGTAGTGAAGATACCTGTAGCTGAAGCCATTACGTTGACGCCAGAATATGTACCCTTTGATGTTCTCTACGAAGATGAAGACATAATAATAATCAATAAGCCCGCAGGTGTAGCTGTCCATCCTTCCCCTGGGCATTGGAAGGGTACTCTCGTTCAGGGGCTTTTGCATCGCTATCCAGAGTTGTTCAGCGGGGAAAATTTGTTGAGGCCTGGAATAGTTCACAGGCTTGATCTAGGCACATCGGGACTTATGGTAATTGCGAAGCATATAAAGGCCCATGAAAGAATGTCCATGTTGTTCAAAACTAGATCCGTTAAAAAAGAGTATTTGGCTCTTGTATGGGGATGCCCTAGGAAAGTGTCTGGATTGATTGATATGCCTATAGGCAGGGATAGTAGAAACAGGCTCAGGATGGCTATAACTCCTAAAGGGAAAAGGGCCATTACGAGATATGAAGTATTGTGGACCCGTAACGGTTTTAGCTTGGTCAGATGTCGTATATACACTGGCCGCACTCACCAAATCAGGGTACACTTCAAGTCGTTGGGATGCCCCGTTGTAGGCGATAAGCTTTATGCTCCCAGGAGAGAAAGGGTCTTCGACTCAGAACGAATATTTTTACATGCATGGAGGTTAGCTTTCCCTCATCCCATGACGGGAGTTGACGTCTCCTTTCGTTCTCCTTTACCGGAGGATCTTATATTTGTTCTTCGAGATATTTTTTCCAATAGACTGGGGAAACCGAAATAGACTTATAATTAGAGTATGTTACCTGAGCTATACCTCCCTTTTGTGGTGCCACATGTTTTTTCTCTGTGTAGTCTACTACGACTAGGTTGTCAGACCTGCCTTTACTGTGGTATGCAGCTAAAGAGGCAGCGAAAATCAAGCGGGGATCATCAGGCGAAAAACTTTTTTCCTTTGTATCGGTTTTCCTGATTACTACATGAGCACCAGGTTTATCCTTGGCATGAAGCCAAATATCGCCGCTTTGTGCAAGTTTGAAGGTTACGTAGTGGTTCGATTTTTGGTTCAGCCCAGCGAAGACAATGGCACCCCTCAAGTCGTAACGGATTACAGGTGAGGTTTTGTTATGTTTACTTTTCGAGCTGCGGCCTGTATTTATCTGTTCTTTTGCCAGAGCAAGGATTTGAGTAGGTTCCTCCAAGGATTCTATACTTTCAATGGTCTCTTTTAGCTCTTCGTAACGAGTTTTGTACCTCATTAGCAGTTTTTGAGCTTCTTCGTTTTTGTCTTTATATTTTTTTGCCTTTTTAAAATAGGTTTGTGCATTTTCTACAGGGCTCTTTTGTGGGTCTAAATTAACCCTTATTTTCTGAGGTGGAGTTGTTGTCCAATCCTCCAAAACCGTTTCCGTTGTCTTTGGTGGTATGTTGTGCTGCCAAGCGATCAACAAATTACCAATTTTCATCCATTCCTCGGATTGTTTTGCCATGTCTATCAAGTTGTTTAACCCCTCTATGCGGGCTTTATACGATTTTAGTTCCGTTTTGAGAGGTTTAAGTATTTCGTTTTTTAGTTTGGTGGTTTCTTTCTGGAGGAATGGATAAAACACAAACTCTCTAGCCAACTTCAAAGCAGAACTGCCATGGGTTTCAATGGGCTCGGCTCCAGGTAGTAGAACGGGGAAAAAAGTTATGTAGTTTCCTAATTTTTGGAATGTAACATTCCCTATGTTGCCATGGATATATCTAAGGTTTGATAACCATTTGTGCCACAGCTCTTTGGGATATTCGTGCCATAATTCTTTTATCTTTTTTTCTAGATTTTTACCAATCCCAACTATTCTTTCAGGAGCTACCGAAGGGATATCATTTATCATTTGAGACAATGTCACTCCTGATAATGGAGGTGGCGGTGAATATCGCGTTCCCGGAAGGAGCAAGGAATTAGATTTGCTATCAAAACTTTTTAACTTTACTGCATCGATAACTCTTTGCTCAGAGTCTGCAAGAATCAGGTTGCTTTTATGGGCCATTATCTCAAAAATAACAGAGTACTTTTGGGCAAAACCTGCTCCTAGCCTTTTTTCGAAAGTTATCGTCAATATGCGGTCATGGTTAATTTGATTGCACCCTATAATGACTCCACCAAGTAGATGTTTTTTAAAAGATTGCTCCACGCGCGATGTTTTTGCGAAATATGAGGCGATCATTTTTCCTTGGCTTTTACTTATGGAGGCCACACCGTAGTACTGGGGATCCAAAGAGAAAAATAAAGCGTCGGTATAATTAGCAAACTGCATAACTATCCAGCTATGTCCAAAGTCTATTTTTGTCACCTTTTTGTTCTTGAATTCAGTTGATATCTCTGTGCTCCATGCTGAAACCATTTCAGGTCCAAATGTCATTGCTATCTCCTCTTTTTACCGTTATCAATGTCTCAAATCTCAAAAACAAGAGTATTTTAAATGAACCGCGCCGTTTTTGCATATATTGACTTTTTAAGGTATACCAAAGATTGGTTCCCCATCTTGACAGAACACGTTGAGCAGTGTAATATCCTGTACGCACGCGGGAGAGTGGTGGAACTGGTATACACGAGGGACTTAAAATCCCTTGGCTGAAAAGCCTTGAGGGTTCGAATCCCTTCTCTCCCACCAATAAAGCCTGGTGTGCTATGATATAATAGTTAACGATAGAGAAGCAGCTGACATCGCGGGGTGGAGCAGTCAGGAAGCTCGTCGGGCTCATAACCCGAAGGTCGCAGGTTCAAATCCTGCCCCCGCAACCAATAAGGCGGTGTAGCTCAGATGGCGAGAGCATGCGGTTCATACCCGCAGGGTCAGTGGTTCGAATCCACTCACCGCCACCACTGAGAAGATGACAAGAGGGTGGATTATTTCCTCCCTCTTGTTTTATGTTGGGAAGGAATTATGTTTTGCAATAAAACCTACTTTTTGGCTACCCCTGGATGGGTTAAAATTTTGTGTATGTAATGCTAAGATAGGATAAATAGGATGGGGATTAAGGTTAAGGATGATAATTGGTACGTGAAGAGAGTTTTGGAAGCAGGAGCAAGGCAAGGGTGGCTAGAAGAGCCTTGTGGCAAGATGGTTGTTGCTGTCTCAGGAGGAAGCGATTCTGTAGCTTTACTGTGGCTCCTTTGCCAGGTCTGGGACAAGGATAAACTTGTTGTTGCTCATGTGGACCATGGTATAAGAAAGGAAACTTCAAAAAGAGATGCTCTTTTTGTGAGAAACTTGGCTGAATCTTGGGGATTGAATATAGCCTTGCTGCAGGTTGAGGTGCCAAAGCTATGCAAAAAAGGGGAGAGCATTGAGGTCGCTGCCAGGAGAATTAGGTATGATTTTTTTGAGAAGACTGCCAAGTCTGTAGGAGCAAGATGGATAGCTTTAGGGCACACCGCCAATGATCAAGCGGAGACAGTGTTACACAATATAATAAGAGGTTGTGGTATAAAGGGCCTCGCGGGAATCCCCGAAAGGCGAGGAAAGATAGTAAGACCCATTATTGACTTTTACCGGAAAGAGCTGATGGAGCTCTTGAGGAGTAAAGGGATAGAATGGGTTTCCGACGAAACGAACGAAGAAACCATATATACGAGAAACAAAATAAGACTTAATTTGATTCCCTACATCGAAAGAAACTTCAACAAACAGTTTGTCAAGCATTTGTTGGGAATATCAGAGATTGCAAGACCTTTGGCCAACTTAGTTGAAGAGGAAGCTGCCAAGCTAGATCTTTGGAGTAGCAAGAATGTTCCGGGAATGCTTAAGGCGTGGGAAAGGAGCGTTATTCTGCGGCGTGGTTTAGATAGAGGGTTGGAAGTTATATTGCTGGAAGGAAAAAGAAGAAATCTTAAGCCCCTTTCTAGAGAAAGAATTTCTGTACTTAGAGAGTTGCTGAACAAAAGGAGTTTTTGGCGATTTCAATGGGAAAGGGACATTGAAATCGTAGGCGAAAAGGATTTGATTGTCTTTCGTCGCAGAGAACAGGCACAGAAAAGGGAATTCATAGAAAAAGAAATTCTTGTTCCTGGATCGAACGCAACAGGAAAACTCAAGTGGGATGACTGGAGCATAGAATGGAAAAGAGCAGAAAAGGAAGAAAGGAAAGTTAAGTTGGGTGTTTTTTCTGCCTGCGTTCCTTTTGACAATAATTACAAGATTATGAGCATTGGGCGCTTTATGACTTCCTCCGTCGAAAAGTGTTTAAAAGAAAAAGTTAAAACAGAATGGCGCTCCATGAAGGAAAGGCCAGTTGTTACCGACGAGAAAAGAATATTATGGATTCCTGGAACGGGAGGCATAAGTTTAGAAGCGAGTGGAAAAGAGCAGCAGCTATTGGTCTTGAAAGCGCATATAAAAGAAAGGAGATTTTTACAGGATGGACAGATATGAGTTGGGAGATATTCTTTTAGGCAGGGACGTCATAAGAAACAAAGTTAAAGAACTTGCCCAGGAGCTCTCTTTGTATTATAAAGATAAGCCAGTGCATGTAATAGGAGTTCTCAAAGGGTCTGTCATCTTCCTTTCAGACCTGATAAGGGAAATGGATGCTAAGGTGCATATGAAGCTTGATTTCTTGAGTGTTTCATCCTACGGTGCATCTACCAAGTCCAGCGGAGTCGTCAAAATCAACAAGGATTTGGATGAGAGCGTCGTAAATAAAAATTTACTTATAGTCGAAGATATAGTGGACACTGGTTTGACGTTGCAATACTTAGTCAATATCCTTAAAGAAAGATCTCCGAAGGAAATAAAAATATGTTCCCTTTTGGACAAACCGGAAAGGCGAGTTGTAGATTTAAAGGCAGATTTTTGTGGTTTCACCATTCCGGACGAATTTGTAGTAGGATATGGTTTGGATTATGGGGGTTATTGGAGAAACCTGCCAGATATACATGTATTAAGAAAGGTTAACTAGATAACGAAACAAGAAGATGCCCCTAAGAAGAAAGGTGGGAAAGCCTTGGGACGAATGGCAAAAAATTTAGGATTGTATTTGGTGCTTATAGTGCTCGTAGTGAGTTTGGTGAACTTGTTTTTGTCGCCAACTCACGCTCCGTCTGAATACGAACCGATTTCTTACAGCGAATTCCTATCTGCTTTCAGGTCAGGGCAGATTGAGTCTGCAGAAATAGATGGGAACACCATAAGAGGAGAAAGGTTGGATGGTAGGAAGTATACAACCATAGGAGTAGGCGTAGGGGAACTTGCGAAGGAGATGGCCGATAAGGGAGTAGATGTGAAGGTCCTACCTCCGCAACAAGCTCCGTGGTGGGCTTCGATGATGACTTCACTTTTTCCGACATTGCTTTTGATTGGGGCATGGATTTTCATTTTGTATCACATGCAGGGTGGAGGCAATAGAGTGATGGGCTTTGCCAAGAGCAAGGCAAAGCTTTACTTGGATAATCGGCCTAAAGTTACTTTTGCCGATGTTGCTGGTTGCGATGAATCCAAGGAAGAATTGGCGGAAGTGGTTGAATATCTCAAAGATCCTTCTAAATTTTCGAAGCTAGGGGCAAAGATCCCCAAAGGAGTGCTACTATTGGGACCCCCTGGCTCAGGTAAGACATTGCTCGCAAGGGCTTGTTCAGGTGAGGCAGATGTGCCCTTCTTTAGTATAAGTGGCTCTGACTTTGTCGAGATGTTCGTGGGTGTCGGGGCTGCTAGAGTTCGTGATATGTTTGAACAAGCGAGGAAATATCAGCCATGCATAGTTTTCATTGATGAAATTGATGCGGTGGGTCGCCATAGGGGAGCAGGTCTTGGTGGTGGCCACGATGAGAGGGAGCAGACTTTGAACCAGTTGTTGGTCGAAATGGATGGCTTCGATGAGAACAGCGGGATTATATTAATAGCGGCCACCAATAGGCCGGATATCCTTGACCCTGCTTTATTGCGACCAGGTCGTTTCGATAGACAAATAGTCGTGGATAGACCTGACCTTAAAGGCCGCGAAGCTATTCTTAGAGTGCACGTTAAAAAGGTTAAGCTTGACGATGACGTGGACTTAGCGGTCATAGCCAGAAGAACTCCGGGCTTTGTGGGTGCCGATTTGGCCAATTTGGTAAATGAGGCTGCGCTTTTGGCTGCACGACAGGGTAAAGATAAGATAGGAATGGCAGAGTTTGAGGAAGCCATCGACAGGGTTATCGCTGGTCCCGAAAGGCGAAGCAGGCTCATCTCTGAAAGGGAAAAGGAGATTATTGCTTATCATGAAGTCGGACATGCTCTTGTGGCCAAGCTTATACCTGGATGTGACCCTGTACATAAAGTTTCTATTATTCCTAGAGGGCACAGGGCTTTGGGGTACACCCTTCAGCTTCCCGAGGAAGACAGATTTTTGATGTCCAAGAAAGAACTACTCAATAGAATTTCGGTACTTCTGGGAGGGCGTGTTGCTGAGGAACTACATTTTGACGATGTTACCACTGGAGCTCAGAATGACCTTGAGAGGGCAACTCAAATAGCAAGACAGATGGTTACCGAGTTCGGCATGAGTGACCGTCTGGGACCAGTTACATTAGGTAAAAAACATCACGAAGTTTTCCTGGGAAGAGACATAATGGAGGACAGAAATTACAGTGACGAAGTCGCATACGCCATTGACCAAGAAGTGAGGAGAATCATAGACGAGTGCTATGAACAAGTTAAGAACCTGTTGGAGCAGCACAGAGCTGTCCATGTAAAAGTAGCGAAAGTGCTACTGGAGGAAGAGGTGATAGAAGGTCCACGGTTGGATGAGATATTGAAGGAAAACCTGGTGGAGGAAGAAGCAGGGACTTTGTCTGAAGAAACGAATTCAAGGGGATTGGAAGAGGCCAACCAGGAAATATAACCTCTTACCATATTATACCGTGTGGATGTCCTGTTTCACTTAAAATCCCTTGCATTATATAATAAAAGGACGCTCAAAAATTTGGGCGTCCTAATTTTTTGAGAAGAGGAGAGCGATTTGATCCAATGGATGAGCGTTTCAAATTGGTTGCACCTTGGTCGCCAGAGGGAGATCAACCTATTGCCATTGCTAAGTTAGTTGAAGGTTATGAAAAAGGTTTAAATAAACAATGTTTGATGGGGGTCACTGGTAGTGGGAAAACCTTCACTATGGCATGCGTCATAGAAAGGTTACAATTGCCTGTTCTGGTCTTGGCTCACAATAAAACGTTGGCCGCTCAGTTGTACAGCGAGTTCAAGAGCTTTTTTCCTGATAATGCGGTCCATTACTTCGTGAGTTACTATGATTACTACCAGCCAGAAGCTTATGTCCCATCTAATGATATTTACATAGAGAAAGATGCATCTATCAACGAGAAGATAGAGAAATTGCGTCTTGCTACCACTAAAGCTTTGCTGGAACGAAATGATGTAATTGTGGTTTCAAGCGTTTCTTGCATTTATGGCATAGGCAAGAAAAAAAATTACGAAGAGGCGGTTTTGGAAATCAAAACGGGCATGACCCTTCCCAGAAGAGAGTTCTTTAAAAGATTAGACCATAATTTTTATAAGAGAAACGACTATTCTTTGGAGCCAGGAACCTTCAGGGTCAGAGGAAACATAATAGATATATTCCCTGCGTACAGCGATAGTGCGGTGAGAGTGATATTCGAAGATGAAGATGTTGAGGAAATAATGGAGATTGACCCCTTGAGTGGAAAAATATCAGGGAGGAAAAATAGGATTAGAATTTACCCCTCGCAACACTACATTACTTCTGGAGAGGCCATCAACAAAGCCTTGAAGGAGATAGAAAAGGAGCTTGAAGAGAGGCTTTTGGTTCTAAGAAGCGAGGGCAAACTTTTGGAGGCCCAAAGGCTTGAGAGCAGGACCAGATATGATATGGAAATGTTGAAAGAAGTCGGGTATTGTTCTGGGATAGAGAATTATTCTAGATACCTAGATGGCCGTGAACCTGGCGAGCAGCCAGGGACGCTGCTTGATTTTTTCCCCAAAGATTTTTTGATCATCATAGACGAATCTCACATAACTATTCCCCAAATAAGAGGAATGTATAACGGCGATAGAGCAAGGAAGCAAACATTGGTAGATTATGGTTTTAGATTACCATCATGTTTGGACAACCGACCTTTAAAGTGGGAGGAGTTTGAAAAATATTTGCGAAAGGTTTGCTTTGTGTCGGCGACTCCTGGAGATTGGGAGTTGAAAGTGTCTGATCAAGTGGTCGAACAAGTAGTCAGGCCTACAGGTGTAGTTGATCCTGAAGTTGAGGTTGCTCCAGCATCAGCGCAAGTAGATGATCTTGTCGGTAGGCTTAAAGATGTAATAGCTAGAGGTGAAAGGGCCTTGGTCACGACCCTGACTAAAAGGTCCGCAGAAGATATGGCAGAGTACTTTCAAGAGCTGGGGCTTCCGGTCAAATATATACATTCTGAGTTGGATGCCTTTGAAAGGGTGGAACTCTTGAAGGAGTTGAGAAGAGGGGATATTGCAGTCTTGATCGGGGTTAACCTTTTGAGGGAGGGCCTTGATCTTCCGGAAGTCTCTTTAGTTGCCATAACGGACGCAGATAGAGAGGGTTTTTTGAGATCTCATAGGTCTCTTATACAAATGATAGGCAGAGCAGCTAGAAATACTGCAGGTAAGGTTGTATTGTATGCCGACCGCCTAACGGACAGCATACGAGCTGCTGTTGAGGAGACAGAAAGAAGAAGGCGTCTCCAGATGGAGTTCAACAAACAAAGAGGAATAGAACCTAAATCAATCAGCAAGAAGGTTATTTCCATACTGCCAGAAGAACTTGAAATGGCAGGAAAACTTCATTCTCCTGACTATCGTGAGGAGAAAAAGTTGACCAAGCACGAGCTTGAGAGATTGATGTGGGAAGCAGTAGAGCGTTTGGATTTTGAGCGAGCTGCAGAGATAAGAGATATTATTAATCAAAGGTTTGCAGGTGGTGAAGAGCTTGTCTCGAGAAATAATAGTAAAAGGCGCGAGAGAACATAATCTTAAGAACATAAATTTGAAACTGCCCAAAGATAGCTTGATAGTAATTACTGGACCATCAGGATCTGGCAAGTCTTCTTTAGCGTTCGACACTATATGTGCAGAAGGGCAGCGACGATACATTGAGTCTCTTTCTTCTTATGCAAGGCAATTTCTTGGAGTTCAGGATAAGCCCGATGTTGATGACATTGAGGGCCTTTCCCCAACTATATCTATTGAGCAAAAAGGTATTTCTCATAATCCAAGATCCACTGTAGGGACAGTAACAGAGGTTTACGATTATCTGAGGCTTTTGTTCGCCAGAGTCGGGGTGCCTTATTGTCCTAAATGTGGTAGAGAGCTCAAAAGATATACTGTAGATCAAATTTTAGAGTATTTGTATAGAAATTTTTGGGGCCAAAAGGTGGAGATACTGTCCCCAGTAGTCATGGGCAAGAAGGGAGAGTTCAAGAATCTATTTGTACAGCTGCAAAAGAAGGGTTTTTTAAGGGTAAAAGTTGATGGATACGTTTATTGGTTGGAAGAAGAGATCGTTCTAGAGAAAAACAAGAAACATGACATCGAGGTGTTGGTGGATAAGCTGACTGTTAATGACAAAAACAGAAGCAGGTTGGCCGAATCAGTAGAAAGCGCCATAGATGTAAGTAAAGGGTTTGTGCAGATAGAAAATGGCGATGGCTATAAGGTGGTTCTCTCAGATCGTTTTGTATGCCCTTCATGCGAGGTTTCCTTTCCGGAGCTTGAGCCTAGGTTATTTTCTTTCAATAGCCCCTTTGGTGCTTGTCCAGATTGTGAAGGCTTGGGTAGCCATCAGTATTTCTCTGTGGAATTGGCGATAGATAAAGATGCCCCCCTTTTGGAGGGTGGAATATTGCCGTGGGCCAAGAAAAACCATTACATGCTGCGAAAGTTAAAGGCCTTATTCGAATCTATGGGCGAGAGCTTGGAAGGAAAATCTTTCAACGATCTAAGAGAAGATTTGCAAAGGATAGTTGTCTACGGTTCCCCTGTGAAAGTTCCCATGAAGTTCATGGAAAGAGGAGAAAGCATAGATTACATGGGACGGTACGATGGGTTGATACCCTGGCTTCAGACGAGGTGGCGTGAGACAGAGTCCGAATCAGTAAGAAACGAACTGTTGAATTACAGAGACGAGGACATATGTAAAAGTTGTAATGGTTCCAGATTACGAGAAGAAGCTCGCAGCGTAAAAATACACGGTTACTCTATTGTAGATTTTGTGAACATGCCTGTAGAAGACCTTTTGGATTTGCTGCAGCGATTGCCTCTGGATGGAAATCAGGCATATATTGGAGAACCCATAATTGACGAGATCAAGAAGCGTCTATCGTTTATGGTGGACATAGGGATAGGGTATCTTTCCCTTTCAAGAAGGTCAGATACTCTAAGCTCTGGGGAGAGTCAAAGAATTCGTTTGGCAACGCAAATAGGGGCCAAGCTCAGTGGAGTCCTATATGTACTGGACGAACCAACCATAGGGCTTCATTCGCGAGATACTGAAAGGTTGGTGAGGATTTTAAAGTCCATAAGAGACCTGGGCAATACTGTATTGGTAGTCGAACACGACAGGGACACCATGAAAATGGCCGACCATATAGTTGAAATTGGGCCTGGCCCTGGAGAACATGGGGGTAGGATAGTAGCTCAGGGGGCTCCAGAGGAAATAATGAAGGGGGACTCCCTTTCTGCGGGATATCTACTTGGAACCACTTCCGGAATAGTTCACTCTTCAAGGGAGCGTAAACCCAGTGGGTGGCTGAGTTTTTCTAAAGCTTCGGAAAATAACCTCAAGGAGATAGATGTCCAAGTCCCATTGGGAGTTCTAACATGCATTACGGGCGTTTCTGGATCGGGAAAGAGTACGTTGTTACATGAGATTATCTATAAGGGTTTGAAGAAGAAGTTAGATAAATCCTACAAGGGGAAAGCAGGGAGGCAAGGAGATATAAAAGGATGGGAACAGCTTAGAAACGTGGTCTTGATAGATCAAAGCCCCATCGGGCGGACTCCCCGTTCAAACCCAGCAACCTATACGGGAGTTTTTACCCCCATAAGGGAACTTTACGCTCAATTGCCAGAGGCTAGGATAAGAGGTTATAAGCCTGGAAGGTTCAGCTTCAATGTTCACGGTGGTCGCTGTGAAGCCTGTCACGGTGAAGGTGAAGTAAAGATATCAATGCTTTTCATGCCAGATGTGTATGTCAAGTGCGAGGTTTGTAACGGAACTAGGTACAATAGGGAGACCCTTGAGGTTAAGTTTAAAGGCAAAAGCATAAGTGACGTCTTGGAGATGACGGTCAGTGAAGCCTTGGAGTTCTTCAAGGATGTCCCTCGAATAAGTAATAAGCTCTCAGTGTTGGAACAGGCAGGCATGGGGTACATGCGATTAGGGCAGCCAGCTACCACCTTGAGTGGAGGAGAAGCTCAAAGAGTAAAATTGGCGGAGGAACTTTCGAAAAGATTCAAAGGCAACACCCTCTACCTTTTGGATGAACCTACGACGGGGCTTCATTATTCAGATGTAAAGAAACTTTTGTTGTTGATTCACAAGTTGGTGGACAGTGGAAACACTGTTATTGTGATTGAACATAATCTTGATTTCATAGCTTCCTCGGACTATATAATAGACCTTGGGCCCGAGGGCGGGGCAAGAGGAGGCAACGTGGTTGTGGCAGGACCTTTGCGTCAGATACTTGAAGATGAAAGATCTTATACAGCGTTGTATTTAAGAAAGTATTTAAAAGAGATAGGGATGACAAACTATGAAGAGCGAGAAGAATAAGGACGGTAATAAGCAAGAAGGGAAGAACCTGGAAGATATATGTTATGGGAAAAATGCAGTAATTAGTCTTTTGGAGGAGCACCCCGAAAGATGTCTTTCAACTTATATCTCGACAAATGCCCACGGCGGAGTGTACCAAAAGATATTAGCGCTATGTAAAGAGAGAGGCATACCTTGCCACAGGGTTCCCAAAGAGCACTTGGATAGGCAGACAAATTTTTCTAACCATCAGGGGGTAATGGTTAAAACGTCACCTTTAGATGTGAGTGGGATGGAAAAATTTTATGAAATAACAGAGAGAGGAAAAGAAGGACCGTTGCTTTTCGTGGTTTTAGACCACGTAGAGGACGTGCAAAATTTTTCATCCATAATAAGGAGTGCTGAAGTGCTGGGGGCCGCTGCTGTTGTTTTCCCTAAAAGAAGGTCTGCATTGCCTACAGGGACAGTACTTAAAGTCAGCTCGGGGGCAGCTGCCAGGTTACCTTTGATAAGAGTAAACAGTGTGTTTCATGCCTTGGAGATAATGAAGGAGAATAATTTTTGGGTGATAGGTCTGGATATGGAAGGAGAAAACCTTTGCAATCTTGAACTCCCCAAAAGGTTAGTCCTAGTGGTGGGGAGCGAGGGTAGAGGTTTGAGTAAAACTGCTAAGAAAGCCTGCGATGAATTGGCAAAAATTCCCATGGCAGGCAAGACAGGATCACTCAATGCTGCAGTCGCAGCTTCCATTGGTATATATGAATGGAGAAGAAGTGTTGACAAGCTTTAATAACCCAGGTAAAATGCGACTTGCTCGGGTGGTTAGTTCAGAGGAAGAACGCTTCCTTGACGCGGAAGAGGTCGCAGGTTCGAGTCCTGCACCACCCACCATTAGCACGTAAAAGCGCCGATAAGGCGCTTTTTTTTTGCCTTTCTGCTGATAACTTCACCGGTATTATATTGTTTGTCCCATGTTCAGCTTATCAGTTTTAGATTTATAATATGCGTATTAACTGGGGAGGTATGCAATGATCGTTAAAGGTATAGGTGTAGATATCTGCAGCATATCGAGAATAGGCACAAAAATCAAAAATGATGAGTTCAAGAGGAGAGTTTTCACTGAAGAAGAAATCACGTATGCAGAAGGGCACGTAACCCCAGAAGTCCATTACGCTTCCAGCTTTGCTGCCAAAGAAGCCTTTGCTAAGGCCACTAGGCTGGGACTTGGTAAGGTAGGGCTTAAAAACGTATGGGTAAAGCGAACTGAGAAGGGACCAATTTTGAGTTTCTCTTCAAGCATAAGAGATTTTCTGAAGAAAGAAAAAATGGATAACGTCCATGTCAGCCTTTCTCACGATGGGGGCTTTGCAGTAGCCTTTGTTGTCATTGAGGGGAGGGAGTAGTTGAAGTGCGTCTTTATACCTGTGATGCCATAAGGAGAATAGAAGATCTGCTTGTCGATAAATATGGTTTCGACTTTTTCCAGCTGATGGATTATGCAGGGAATGCCGTTGCTGAGAAGGTTTTGGCAAGATTCCCTGGCATCAAGTCAGTAGCTGTGCTCTGTGGAGGAGGGAACAATGGAGGGGATGGCCTTGTCGCCGCACGCTATCTCTTCCTAAAAGACATTGCCGTGAAAGTGATTGCAGCATCTAGGTTTGAAAGGTCAAGCTTACAAACCATGAAAAATAAAACCATCCTGGAAAAAATGGGAGGGACCTTGCTTACGTCGGAAGAGATTGGTGACACAGAGCTTCTTCGTTTGCTAGACGAAAGTGATGTCATTATAGATGCACTTTTGGGGATTGGAGCCACAAGCTCTCCAAGGGGAGAGTATTTGAGATTAATTAGGGCAGTAAACCAAAGCCAAACACCAGTGGTTTCCATTGATTTGCCTAGTGGTTTGGATGGTTCTACTGGTGAAATAATGGGCGAAGCCGTTAAAGCCGACATAACTGTGACGTTTTGGGGACCCAAAGTAGGCTTATATGTAATGCCCGGCAAAGAACACGCTGGAGAGGTTTTAATTGCTAACGAAGAGTTTGTTTCTGATCGACTCTTTCCCGATTTAGGGGAAATTATTAAAAAAGATCTGCATCTTGTGAGCGTCCCTGAGATAAAACACCTTTTGCCTCCTGTCACTTTGTCATATCACAAGGGCAAGAGGGGCAGTGTCTTAATTTTTGCCGGTTCGAAAAAGTATAAAGGGGCAGCTGCGTTGGTTGCCCTTGGCGCACTGCGGGCTGGGGCAGGAAGGGTGATCCTTGTGGTACCAGAAGGTTGTTTGGTACCTGGAGTGACCCCTGAAACCATAGTGTTTGAGGTGCCTTCCAGAGATGGCACACTGGCAGCCGATAGCTATATCAGAGCCATGGATGAATTTGGGGATATCGTGTCTTCAATAGTAATAGGACCTGGTGTAGGTAGGACCAATGGAGTTAGGGATCTGGTAAGTTACATATGGGAACAATCTCAGGTCCCAACTTGCATGGATGCGGATGCCTTATATTTCCTGCCTGAAATAGGGGAAGGGGCACTTCAAAGAAGGCACGATGTTATTATTACTCCTCATGAAGGAGAGGCCGCCCGCTTAATGAGGAGCAAGGCATCGTGTGTTTCCGCCAAGAGATTGGAATTTGCCAAGAGCATTGCTGAAAAGTGGGGCACGGTGCTTTTAAAGGGTGCAGGTACTATAGTTGATGATGGTAATAGGACTTCGGTTATAAAGGACGCCCATCCTTGTTTGTCCGTTCCGGGATCAGGGGATGTCCTGAGCGGAATGATTGGGGCTTTTCTGGCCAGAGGGCTTGGGTGCTACGAAGCTGGTCTCTGTGCTGCATGCCTGCATGCCAGAGCAGGGGTGTCTTTGGGAGCCATAAGGGGCAATGATGGTATATTAGCGGGGGAGATAGCTAATAGGATACCTATAGAAATTAAAAGTGTATCAGAATTAGAGCGGGAGCCTTTGCTATGACAAGTGCAAGTAAAAGACACATTTTAGATATAGTAACGTGCAGTCCGGAGCAAACTTACATGCTTGGTAAAGAGGCATCAAGGTTTGTATATGGTGGATTGTGCATTATGCTGAATGGAGATTTAGGAAGTGGGAAAACCACCTTTGTGAAAGGGTTAGTGTGTGGTTTAGATGGAGACGAGGCCAAAAGCCCATCATTCAATTTGGTTAACGAATATGCTGGCAGAATAAACGTCGCCCACGCTGACTTGTATAGGCTTAAGGTTACAGATGGCTATGATCTTGGACTTTATGATTACTTAAATTATGGATATTTGCTTATTGTAGAGTGGTGTGATCGATGGATCTGTCCTCCGTCTTCTGATGTGTGGTGCTTATCCTTTGGACTTTTCGATGTGGATGTGGAAGAAGATTTCCTTCCTGATTTAGGAAACAAAAGAAAGATTACCTTTACCTGCTTGGGAGATAAGGCTTGTAAAAGTTTGGCGATGTACGCAGAGAGTATAGA
>Ga0182240_100138_pt1 | contig 32218 bp, 30 predicted proteins | sample hydfrates4_PW_90_FD_145594 | JGI IMG/M metagenome (GOLD analysis project Ga0182240, IMG submission 145594) | Subsurface microbial communities from deep shales in Texas, USA - hydraulic fracturing test 4_PW_90 | ecosystem: Environmental > Aquatic > Deep subsurface > Shale gas/oil reservoir >...
TCAATTTCGGACTTGCTAAAACATATGGCGGACTCTGCAATTTGAGATTTGATGATACAAATCCCAGTAAAGAGGATGTTGAATATGTAGAATCAATTAAAAGAGATGTTAGATGGCTTGGCTATGACTGGGATGACCGGTTGTATTATGCATCGGACTATTTTGAGAAAATGTACGAATTTGCTGTTCAGTTAATCAAGGACGGCAAAGCATATGTTTGTGACTTGAGTCCGGGAGAAATTAGGGAATACCGTGGTACATTAACTGAACCAGGTAAGGAAAGCCCCTATCGCAATCGATCGGTGGAAGAAAACCTGGACTTATTCCAGAGAATGAGAGATGGAGAGTTTGAAGACGGCTCCCGCGTGCTCAGGGCAAAGATCGATATGGCATCTCCCAATTTGAATATGCGGGACCCTGTTCTGTACCGTATCCAGAGAGGAACACATCACAGGACAGGGGACAAGTGGTGCATTTACCCCATGTACGACTTTGCTCACCCAATTTCAGATGCCCTTGAAGGAATTACCCATTCCATTTGTACCCTGGAGTTTGAAGATCACAGGCCTTTGTATAACTGGGTAGTTGAAAATGTGAAAATTGATGGTGATAGCAAACCAAAGCAAATCGAGTTTGCCCGGCTTAATCTCAGTCATACCGTCATGAGCAAGCGTAAACTTCGCCAGCTGGTTGAAGAAGGGTATGTGGATGGATGGGATGACCCGCGCATGCCCACCATATCAGGGTTACGAAGGCGTGGATATACACCGGAGGCAATTCGGGATTTTTGTGACCGTATTGGTGTTGCCAAGAGCAATAGCATGGTAGACATAGCGTTTTTGGAGCACTGCGTCAGGGAAGATTTGAATAAAAGAGCGCTGCGTGTTATGGCTGTGTTGAATCCCCTGAAGGTTATAATAGATAATTATCCGGAAGATCAGGTTGAAGAATTGGATGCTGAAAACAATCCGGAACAACCCGAAATGGGATCACGTAAAGTGCCTTTTTCCCGAGAAATTTACATTGAAAGAGATGACTTTAGAGAAGATCCCCCTAAGAAGTTTTTCCGTTTGGCTCCGGGACGCGAGGTGCGCTTAAAACATGCATATGTTATTAAGTGTGAGCGGGTAGTTAAGGATGAAGAAACCGGTGAAGTAATCGAGCTTCACTGTACTTATGATCCTGAAACGAAAAGCGGGTCCCCTACTGCTTCAAAAAGGAAAGTCAAAGGAACGCTGCACTGGGTATCCGCTCCCCATGCACTGAAAGCAGAAGTGCGCTTATACGATCATCTTTTTACAAAGGAAAACCCTGAGGAAGAGGGCGAAGATTTCAAAGATAATTTAAATCCCGATTCACTAGAGGTATTAACTGAGTGCTTAGTTGAACCCAGCTTGCAAGATGCAAAACCAGGTAGCCGTTATCAATTCTTAAGGAAAGGCTATTTTACAGTTGATCCCGATACATCTCCTGAAGGACTGGTATTCAATAGAATTGTATCACTGAAGGATACTTGGGCTAAGATTCAAAAAGCACAAAAGAAGTAAGTAATAAAGGCAACGAATTTCGTTGCCTTTAAATCTTAAAAAGCAGATAGTTCCAGACCTTTCTTATAATATTCCTCCATTATTTTTTCTGGAACCAAACTACAACATATATCCATGGGGTTGCCGTTTGATTTTACGAAGCCCTGGGAGTAGGCATTTCCGGTTGTGGTGGTTCGGGTTTTTCTAACTGATTTATAAAGTCATAAATGAATTTTGCTACCGGCACTTTGGCATGAATAAGTGCCTGGTTGCCAAATAAGACATTAAATTCAAAGAAATAAACCTGTTGACCTACAACTGCTACATCAAAGCCGGCATGGTTAATTCCCAGGGTTGATGCAACTTTTTCAACCAGGTCGATTACTTCCCGCGGTACCGGGGAAAATTCAATTCTTGCACCTTGAGCGACATTATTTTTAAAGCCATATTGTCCAACGCGCCAGTAGGCGGAGATTACCCGGTTGCCTACGTAAACAACTCTTAAATCCCGATCTAGAGGCAGGTATTCCTGAATATATAACACTTCATTATTATTTAAATACCAGTCCAATTGGTCCAGGGAATCTATCAAGTGGACACCTTTTCCCATTGAGCTCCTAACCTCTTTTGCCACAAAGGGGAACTGGAATTGCTCGAGAATGTCATCTTTGACACCGGTCTTGTTGGCAGTAATAAGAGTATATGGCACGTGTTTCGGTACTACTGCCTGCAGTGCCCGTGTCATCTCCACTTTGTCATGTCCCAGATGATAGGAATTGATACTGGGAAAAATTCTTTTTCCCCATGCATAAACAAGGAAGTTGACCTGCCAGTATTCTGGAAAGAGTACCCAATCTGCACTTTGAACTAACTCTCTCTCTTTAAAAATTAATTCCGGTTTAACATAAGTCACATTCGGAATTCCGGCACTGCGAAACGGGTCAAATGAAACTATCCGCATTGCTTCCTCTCCCGCCTCCAAACGCTAATATGATTTTAAATAATAATCTCATTCTTAAAAGTAGTCAATGGAAATTATTAAAAAATACATTCGAAAAAGTCGATTTTTGTGCTATAATCTGATAGTAAAAATTTATAATACTGTGAAAAAGTAAAAGTCCGCATATACCCTTGCATGTTAATTAAATTTGCTGAGGTTTACCGGACTTTTTTCGAGAAAGGGACTTTATTTGGGGAGGGAGAGGAAATAAATGCTTACAATAAAAGACTATGTACTTCCAAAAACACTGGAAGAAGCATATACCATTCTAAATTTAAATAAGAACAACGCGATTTTGGGAGGATGTGCTTTTTTAAGGCTGGGATCCAAGCAAATAGAAACTGCCATTGATTTATCCGATTTAGCTTTGAAATATATCAACGAAAAGGATAACCAGATCGAAATAGGAGCAATGACTACTTTACGTGAAATTGAGACAAGTCCTGTTTTGCAAAAAAAATTTTCCGGAATATTACCCGAGTCTGTAAAAAACGTTGGAGGAGTACAGCTTAGGAATATTGTTACTGTTGGAGGTACAGTTTACTCCAGATACGGTTTTTCCGATTTGAACACGGCTCTCCTTTCCCTTGATACTGATGTGGTACTACATAGAAAAGGTCGAATCTCCTTAGAAGAGTTTTTAGAAAAAGGTGCACAGAAAGATATCCTGGAAAAAATTATTATTCGTAAAACAAAATGTCAAGCTTCTTTTAAAATGATGAGAAACTCCGCTGCTGACTATGCAATTTTAAATGTAGCTGTCTCTAAAAACGACAATGACTGGAAAATTGCTGTAGGCGCCAGACCTCAACGTGCCAAAATTGCAAAAGAGGCCGGCAAATACCTGGCTGGTAGCAAAAAAACTAATGAAGAAATTGAAGAGGCAGCAGTTATTGCAACAAAGGAATTGGCCTTCGGCAGCAATACGAGAGGCAGTAAAGAATACCGGGAGTCAATCTGCAAAGTGCTGGTAAAAAGGGCAATCATGGAGGTAATTTAATGAAAATTAAGGTTATAATCAATAATCAAAATATGGAATTGGATGTAGCATATGATGAATTCTTAGCAGATACACTGAGAAGATATGGCTTTTTAAGTGTTAAAAAAGGCTGTGATACCGGATCTTGCGGACTATGTACCGTATGGGTGGATGATAAACCTGTTCTTTCATGTGCGACACTTTCAGTAAGGATAAACGGTAAAAAGATTACAACCATTGAAGGGGTACAAAAAGAAGCAAAGGAATTTGCCGAGTATTTAGTAAATGAAGGAGCGGAACAATGCGGCTTCTGCAGTCCGGGTTTTATCATGACTGTCCTTGCTATGAAACGAGAACTGCAAAACCCTACGGTAGAGGAGATAACTCACTATTTAACAGGAAATCTCTGCAGATGTACCGGGTATATGGGGCAGCTAAGGGCTGTCAAAAAATACTTGGGGGTAGTGTAAAAATGCGAGTTATAAACAAAGCAATTCCCAAAATTGACGGAATAGATATTGCAACGGGTAAAGCTGTCTATACGGATGATTTGAGCTCTAATAACGCCTTAGTAATAAAAATACTTAGAAGCCCCCATGCCTTTGCAAGGATCAAATCCATCAATACCGAAAGGGCTCAAGAAGTGCCGGGTGTAGAATGCATACTTACATATAAGGATGTGCCCGGGGTACGCTTTACACTTGCGGGACAATCATATCCGGAACCGTCACCGTATGACAGGTTAATTTTGGATGAATATGTACGATATGTAGGGGATGAAGTTGCAATTATAGCTGCAGTTGACGAAAAAACAGCACTAAAAGCTCTGAAACTCGTTGAAGTAGAATATGAAGTATTTGAGCCGGTTCTCGACTTTGAAGAGGCGGAAGGGCATCCTTCTATCGTTCATACGGAAGATGATATTCACTTAAATATGGATATTGGAATGAATAGGGAGAAAAATATTGCTTCTTCTTATAAACTGGAAATTGGGGATGTAGACTCTGAACTGGCAGAGAGCGATATCATAGTAGAGAAAACATATTATACACAGGCTCAGGCACATGCAATGATGGAAACGTATCGCGCCTTCTCATATCTGGACCATAACGGGCGCCTTACCATTGTAAGCTCCACGCAAATTCCTTTCCATGTCAGAGGAATTGTTGCACGAGCGCTACAAATTCCCCAAAGTAAGGTAAGGGTAATTAAACCTCGTATAGGCGGCGGTTTTGGCGGAAAACAAACGGCTTCGGTAGAAATTTTTCCGGCTCTGGTTACCTTGAAAACCGGTAAGCCTGCAAAAATCATCTACGACAGAAAGGAAACCTTCAGCTCTACCACCAGCCGTCATGCCATGAGAATTACAGTTAAACTCGGTGCAGATAAAGAGGGAAATATTAAAGCCATAGACATGCAGGCCTTATCCGATACAGGTGCATACGGCGAACATGCCCCGACGGTATTTAGCGTTGCGGGACATAAGACCCTTCCCTTATATAATAAGGCTCAGGCGGTAAGATATATGGGAAATGTGGTTTATACCAATAAAATGCCGGCAGGAGCATTGAGGGGATACGGTGTAACGCAAGGAACATTTGCACTTGAATCGGCAATAAATGAATTAGCAGCTGAACTAAATATGGACCCTGTGGTAATACGTGAAAAAAATATTATTAAAGAAGGGGAAACTAACCCAATCTTAGAAGGCTCAAAGGATGGAAATCCGGCTGCCCTGGAAAGCTGCGCCCTTGAGAGCTGCATCAAAAAGGGAAAGGAACTCATTCGCTGGCATGAAAAGTATCCCCGGAAAGTAATTAGTGATACTAAAGTCAGGGGCGTGGGTATGGCTATTACAATGCAGGGGTCAGGTATAGGGGGAATCGACACTGCATCTGCAGTAATTAAATTAAATAATGACGGTTTTTACACCCTTCTTTTAGGTTCCACTGACATGGGGACCGGAAGTGACACTATTCTTGCTCAGATAGCAGCAGAGGTTTTAGACACAACCATGGACAGAATTATTATACATGCTGCAGATACCGATATTTCCCCGTATGATACGGGATCATATGCTTCCAGTACTGCTTATGTTACCGGAAATGCGGTAATAAAGGCTGCTGAAGACATGAGAAAGAAAATCGTAGGGAGCGGAGCAAAGCTCTTAGGCTTGTCTGAGAAAGAAGTGGAGTTTGACGGGGAATTTATAAAAAATATAAATGGCAAACAAAAACTATCCCTTAACGAACTTGCGCAGCGCTTAATATCAGGAGAAGGAAAAAACCAACTTATTGGAATGGGAACATTCGGCGGTGAAACAAGTCCCCCGCCCTTTGTTGCAGGTTTTGCAGAGGTAGAGGTTGATAAAGAGACCGGTAAAATAGATTTAATTAACTATGTTGCAGTTGTCGACTGTGGCACCGTTATCAATCCGAATCTTGCCCGTATTCAGGCGGAAGGCGGTCTGGTGCAGGGAATAGGTCTGGCAATGTATGAGGATGTACAATACAGTGAGAGGGGCAAAATGAATTCTAATACATTTATGCAGTATAAAATCCCCTGTAGAAAGGACATCGGAAAAATCACCGTTTCTTTTGAAAGCAGCTATGAACCGACAGGACCCTTTGGTGCGAAATCTATAGGAGAAGTGGTAATCAATACTCCGGCTCCCGCTATCGCAAATGCAGTTTATAATGCAGTTGGAGTAAATGTAAGAAAATTACCCATTACACCGGAGAAGGTTTTAAAGGGAATAATGGAGTTAATTAGTGAATAAATTTTATTTACAAAACGAGATTCTTACTGTATAATATTTACAAAGCAAGTAAAACTGAATAGGAAGCACTGGGGGTGCCTATTATGGCTGAGAGGCTGCTAGCAGCCAACCCTTTGAACCCGATCTAGATAATACTAGCGTGGGGAAGTGTAGTTGTCTGGAATGTCAAACTGCATCTACCTACGGATGCAGTTTTTTTATTATTTAAAAAGGAGGGTTTAGATGATCGTCAATGGCAAGGAAAGGGACTTTGATTCCGGAATCACGGTAAATGAACTGCTGGAGAAGCTTAATTTAAGTAAAGACACAGTTGTAGTTGAAGTTAACCTGGAAATTGTTCCAAAAGATCAATATGCTGCAAAAATTCTTAATGAAGATGACAAGGTTGAAATAGTCAGCTTTGTTGGAGGTGGGTAAGATAAAAGTATTTGTCAACGAAAAGCTTTCTGAAGTTGGAGATAATTCCACAGCATACGACGTTAGAAATCTCATTAAAAAGGATGCAGATATAGTTATTTTAAACGGCCATATCATCAAAGAAGATATGGTTTTAAAGGAAAATGATCGGTTGACATTGATTAAGCGGGGAGAAGTTCCCACTCAGGATGAGCTGGAAGCGCTTTTAGTTGCCCGGCATACTCCGGGTGTACATGAAAAAGTGAAAAATGCCAGTGTGGGAATTGCAGGCCTTGGAGGACTGGGCTCTCAAGTGGCTGTATCACTGGCAAGGATTGGAATAGGCAGGTTGCTGCTTGTAGATTTTGATGTTGTGGAACCAAGCAATCTCAACAGGCAGCAATATTTTATCAAGCACATAGGAATGTTCAAAACTGAGGCAATGAAAGATTTATTAACCGCAATCAACCCCTTTGTAGAGGTTGAAACGAAACAGATCTACCTTGATGAAACAAACATTGCAGAAACTTTTCTGGACGTGGACATTATTGTAGAAGCCTTTGATGATCCCGGCTGTAAAGCCAGTCTTGTAAACACTGTCTTGTCAAAACTTCCTGACAAAACAATTGTAGCAGCTTCCGGCATCGCGGGATATTTCTCCAACAATTCCATCAGAACCAAAAAGATCAAGGACAATTTTTATTTGGTTGGTGATAATGTTTCAGAGGCGCAACCCGGCTGCGGACTTATGGCGCCAAGGGTGGCTATCGCGGCAAATCACCAGGCTAACACAGTTCTAAGAATTATTCTGGGAGAAAAAGAAGTTTAATATGGGAGATGATAGCATGGATAAATTGACAATTGGAGGAGCCCTACTGGAAAGCAGGTTACTGATAGGTACAGGTAAATTTCCCAGTAAGAAAATAATACCCGAGGTTATAAAAAGCAGTGGAACCCAGGTAGTTACAATGGCCCTGAGAAGGGTTGATATTGAATCTCAAGAGGAGAACATCCTTACATATATACCGGAGGATATTATCTTACTTCCCAATACATCAGGCGCCAGAAACGCCGAAGAAGCTGTGAGAATAGCAAGGCTGGCCAGGGCCATGGGCTGCGGAAACTGGGTCAAAATAGAAGTGATATCCGATAACAAATATCTGCTTCCCGACAACCAGGAAACGATTAAAGCAACTCAAGTTTTAGCCAAGGAAGGATTTGTAGTGCTTCCTTATATGAGTCCTGATTTAATGGCTGCAAAAAGAATGGAAGAGGCAGGCGCTGCCGCAGTAATGCCTTTAGGTGCACCAATTGGAACCAACAGGGGAATAAGAACCAGGGAACTTGTCCAGATACTCATTGATGAAATCAACGTACCCATCATTGTAGATGCAGGAATAGGCAAACCCTCTGATGCCGCAGAAGCAATGGAAATGGGTGCAGAAGCGGTATTAGTGAATACAGCTATTGCCACGTCAGCAGACCCTGTTAAAATGGCAGAAGCCTTTTCGCTGGCAGTAAAAGCGGGCAGACTGGCATATCTTTCAAAATTAGGACCTGAAAGGCAATATGCTCAAGCCTCTTCACCGCTCACAGGTTTTTTAAATGAAGGTGAGAAATGATGAGTTTTTATGATTGTTATTTAGAATATAACGATTTAGATTTTGAAAACTTTTTTGCACAGGTAACAGAAGCAGATATTTTAAGAATTCTTAGGAAAAACAAAATAACTGAGTATGAATTTCTGGCGCTATTATCTCCGGTTGCAGAAAACCTGTTGGAGGATATGGCTCAGAGGGCTAGGCAGTTGTCGCTGCAGCATTTTGGAAAGGCCATACTGCTTTTTACGCCAATGTATATCGCAAATCACTGTGTTAATAAATGTTCTTACTGCGGGTTTAACTTGGAAAATGACATAGCGAGAAAAAAGCTCAGCCTGGAGGAAATAGAAAGAGAGGCTGCAGCAATTGCGGAGACAGGGCTTAGACACATCTTAGTTTTAACAGGTGAATCCAGAAAGGAAACTCCTCTTTCCTATATAGTAAATGCTATAAAAATTTTAAGGAAATATTTCCAGTCTATTTCAATTGAAATTTATCCGTTAACAGAAGAAGAATATCAGGAAGTTATAGAAGCTGGTGTAGATGGACTGACAATTTATCAGGAAGTATATGATGAAAAAATTTATGATAAAGTCCACCTTGCCGGCCCTAAAAAAAATTATAAATTCAGGTTGGACGCTCCTGAAAGGGCCTGTAAAGCTAAGATGAGGAACGTAAATATTGGTGCGCTATTAGGGTTAAATGAGTGGAGAAGAGAAGCATTCTTTACCGGGCTTCATGCTTCATACCTGCAAAATAAATATCCGGATGTTGAAATAAGCATATCCCTGCCGCGTATTAGACCGCATAAAGGTGTTTTTGAGGATGTTTATCTTGTAAATGATAGAAGCTTAGTACAGATAATGCTTGCTACAAGAATCTTTTTACCCTATGTCGGTATCACAATATCCACCAGAGAAAGCCAGAGACTCAGGGATAATTTGATTCCCCTGGGCGTAACCAAGATGTCAGCCGGGGTTAGCACTGAAGTTGGCGGGCATACCTCAGCTACAAAGGGAGATAGTCAATTTGAGATAGCTGATAAAAGAAATGTGGCTGAGATGAAAGAGGCCATTTTAGCTAAAGGCTACCAACCTGTATTTAAGAACTGGCTGCAGTTTTAGTTTGGATATTTCGGGGTGTGAGAAATGGATAACTTCAAAAGGATTGCTGCAAACAGATGCTTCCCGGATACGGATATTTACGGAATTACGGGCGAAAAATTTTCACTGGGTAGGGATAACTTCCAGGTAGTGAAAGAAATGATTGCAGCCGGAATTAAAATTATTCAATACAGGGAGAAGGACAAAAGCAAGCTGGAAAAGTTTAACGAATGTAAGGCCTTAAGGGAGTTAACCCGGAAGAACGGAGTAACATTTATAGTTAACGATGATGTGGATATTGCGCTGGCGGTGAAGGCGGATGGTATTCATTTAGGCCAGGAGGATATCCCTGTCGGAGAAGTTAAGAAAATAATTCCGGGTAATATGATTATTGGCTTATCAACCCATAATAAAGAGCAGGCCCGGGAGGCGGTACAAGAAGGCGTTGATTATATTGGTGTTGGTCCAATGTTTAAAACCACCACCAAAAAAAACCTGGAAAAATCAGAAGGCTTAAATTATCTGAAGTGGGTATCCGAAAACATAGCTATCCCCCATGTTGCAATAGGTGGAATTAATGAGTCAAACATACGTCAGGTTAAAGAACACGGTGGAAAATGTTTTGCAATGATATCTGAAATTGTAGGTTCCAAGGATATTAAAGGCAAAGTGAATTCCATAAGAAAAATACTTTCATCATCTTAATAATATTGAGAAAAGGAGAATGAACATGGCAAATTATACAACTCAAATGGATGCTGCCAGAAAAGGTATCATCACCAAGGAAATGGAGATAGTGGCTGGAAAAGAAAAGATGGACGTAGAAAAATTGAGGGATTTGATAGCGCAGGGTAAGGTAGTTATACCGGCAAATAAAAACCATACTTCACTGGATCCCGAGGGAGTGGGAGAAGGATTAAGGACTAAAATTAATGTTAATTTGGGGATTTCAAAGGATTGCTACAACATTGATAAGGAACTGGAAAAAGTAAAGACCGCTCTGGATATGAAGGTTGAATCCATAATGGATTTGAGTTCCTATGGTAAGACAGAAGAGTTTAGGAGAAAATTAATCAATATGTCTCCGGCCATGATCGGTACGGTTCCCATGTATGATGCCGTAGGTTTCTATGATAAAGAATTGGAAGATATTAGCTCGGAAGAATTTTTAAAGGTGGTAGAAAAGCATGCACAGGATGGTGTAGACTTTGTTACACTGCATGTTGGTATAAACAGGGAAACTGCCAAAGTTTTCAAAAGAAACAAAAGAATTAACAATATTGTATCCAGGGGCGGGTCCTTAATCTACGCCTGGATGGAATTAAATGACAGGGAAAATCCTTTCTTTGAGTATTTTGATGAATTACTGGATATTTGCGAGGAATATGATGTAACTTTGAGCCTTGGTGATGCCTGCAGGCCCGGTAGTATAAACGACGGTACGGATGCCAGTCAAATCAAGGAATTAATGGTGCTTGGAGAATTAACTTTAAGGGCCTGGGAAAGAAATGTCCAGGTAATGATAGAAGGCCCCGGGCATATTGCGATAAACGAAATTGAAGCCAACGTATTACTGGAGAAGAAACTTTGCCATGGAGCTCCATTTTACGTTTTGGGTCCCATCGTTACGGATATAGCTCCAGGCTATGACCATATTACCAGTGCCATTGGCGGAGCCATTGCAGCCAGTCACGGCGCTGATTTCCTTTGTTACGTTACACCGGCAGAGCATTTGAGGCTTCCTACTTTGGATGATATGAAGGAAGGCATTATAGCAGCTCAGATTGCTGCCCATGCGGCAGATATAGGTAAAGGTATCAAGGGCGCAAAGAATTGGGACGATGAGATGAGTAAAGCAAGACAGCAACTCAATTGGGAAAAAATGTTTCAGCTGGCAATTGACCCTGAAAAGCCCAGAAGATATCGCAAGGAATCAATGCCGGAACATGACGACAGCTGCACCATGTGTGGAAAAATGTGCTCCATGAGAAATATGAATAAGGTTATGGCAGGAAAAAACATTAACATTCTGAGAGAAGATGATTAAATGCTTTACCTTATTACTAACAGAAAGTTAGTACACAAGGGAACTCTTTTTTCTGTCATTAAAAATGCAGTAGAAGGCGGAGTAGATGCCATTATTTTAAGGGAAAAGGATTTACCAGCAGAGAAATTGCTTCCCATAGCAGAAAAAATAAAGGAAATTATTGAGGATCACAAGACCTTGTTGATCATAAATCGTAACTTTGATGTAGCACAGGCTGTGAATGCAGATGGCTACCATACGGGGTTCTGGGAATTTATGGAAGCAAAACCGGGCTGGAACGGACTTCTTGGTGTCTCGGTCCATAACTTACAGGAAGCCATTCTGGCTGAAAAACACGGGGCAGGTTACGTGCTGGCAAGCCATATATTTGAAACGGACTGTAAGAAGGGATTGCAACCCAAGGGCGCCTGCCTCATAAAGGATATAAAAGCACGTCTCAATATTCCTGTTATAGCTTTAGGCGGTATAAAGCCTGAAAATACCCGGGAAGTTCTTCAAGCAGGCGCTGACGGAATTGCCGTTATGTCCTCCATTATGGCGTCTGAAGACCCTTATACCGCAGCGCAGGAATTTAAGGACAGGATTAAACAATATTCTAATAATTTGAAATGCTAGGTTACCAGTAATGGGTGGGTAAACATGATTATAGATAAAAATAGTGATAAGTTTAAAGAGGAATGCGGGGTTTTTGGAATTTTTTCTGAGAGGGAATTGGATATATCAACTTTAGCATTTCATGCCCTGAGTACCCTGCAGCATAGGGGTCAGGAAAGCTGCGGAATAGCGCTTTCTGATGGAAATCACCTGCAATCCTGCAAGGGGATGGGCCTTGTATCCGAAGTATTCAATAAAAAGGAATTTAATAACTTACAGGGTAAAGCTGCTATTGGACATGTAAGGTATTCCACATCTGGCAGGAGTAATTTACAAAACGCTCAACCGTTACTTGCTAAATTGCAGGAAAGGGAGATCGCGATAGCACATAACGGCCATCTTACCAATTCCCTGTTTTATAAAAATGAATTACTAAAAAAGGGAGTAAAATTTAAGACAACTTCTGATTCGGAAGTATTTCTCAAGATGCTGGAACAGGAAGCCGGTAAGACATTTGAAGAATCCATCATCACTGTCATGAAAAAACTGAAAGGTGGGTATGCAGTAGTTATCCTTTTCAATGACAGGCTGATAGGGATAAGGGACCCTGAAGGGATAAGGCCTTTATGTCTAGGAAAACTTGACAATAATTATATTTTCTGTTCGGAAAGCTGCACCCTGGACAGCCTGGGGGCCGAGTTAATCAGGGATGTAGCGCCGGGAGAAGTAGTTGCAATTACTGAAGAAGGCTGGAGTTCCGTTAGTTATGGAGATAATGTTAGATGTGCAACCTGTGCCTTTGAATATATTTATTTTGCCAGGCAGGACAGTGACATTGACGGAGTAAATGTCTACAGCTCCAGGGTTTTGGCCGGGCAGGAGCTTTTCAAAGAGCATCCGGTCAAAGCTGATATAGTGATAGGTGTACCGGATTCAGGCCTAGCCGCCGCCATCGGATATTCCAAAGCCTCAGGGATAGATTACGAAATGGGATTTGCTAAAAACAATTATATTGGTAGAACTTTTATCCAGCCTTCAAAAAAAATAAGGGAAAGGGATATCTCACTAAAACTTAATGTAATTAAAAAGAATGTCCAGGGGAAAAGAGTTGTAGTTGTTGATGATTCTATTGTCAGGGGAAATACCAGCAAAAAAATAGTTGCATTGCTTAAAAAGGCCGGGGCAGCCCAGGTCCATTTTAGAGTAGCCTCGCCGGTTATAAAAAAACCCTGTTACTTAGGAATAGATACAAAATATAAAAAGGAACTGATTGGTTCTTCAAAAAGTATTTCTGAGATTAGAGATTATATAGGAGCTGACAGTTTGGGTTATCTAAGCATAGATTCATTTTTAAAAGCATTACAAGGTAAAAGGGAAGCCTGCTTAAAGTGTTTTGGTTTTTAGTTATCAAGTTTGACAAAGGAGTAAATTCCATAAAGGGTAATTAAGCTTCCAACAAGCTGCCGCACGGTAGGAACTTCACGAAATAAGAATAAAGCCCAATTAAAGATACTATGCCCTAGGATAGTGCTGAATATTGTGCTGCCAAGATTAAAATCGTCATACCCACCATACAGCAAAAAATCGCTGAAATTAATTTTTGTGGAAAATCGTCGTTTACCCGACGGAATTTTTTTTTACTTTTCGTTAAAGTTGATTTTGGTGAAGAAGGTAGGAAATGTGGATTTTGGTTCTCTAATTATGGATCATCTATGATAGCTTTGCAAGCTGGGCTTAGCCAAAAACGGATTTGTGAGTATTAAACTTTTTACAACACCCTAGATAGAAGGAAGGTCAATTATGAAAATAGCTGTTACGGGCAAAGGTGGAGTGGGAAAAACTACAATTTCCGGGATTTTAGCCCGGCTTTTTGCTGCTGAAGGTTATCGTGTTTTAGCTGTAGATGCTGACCCAGATGCAAACCTTGCTTCGGCTCTAGGTATATCTGAGGCACAATATAAAAAAATTACTCCCTTTTCAAAAATGAAAAAGCTGGCTGAAGAACGTACTGGAGCAAGTGGTGGTTACGGTTCTTATTTCATGTTAAACCCTAAAGTAGATGATTTGCCTGAGAAATATTGTATTGAGCATGAGGGCGTAAAATTATTGGTTATGGGTACTGTTGAACAGGGTGGTAATGGCTGTATTTGTCCGGAGCATACCTTACTTAAAAGATTGATGAAGCACCTTCTAATTGAGAGGGAAGATGTGCTAATTATGGATATGGAAGCAGGAATTGAGCATCTTGGACGAGGAACTGCTGAGTCGGTAGATGCGTTGATAGTGGTGGTAGAACCTGGTCGGAGAAGTATCCAAACGGCTGAACAGATCAGAAGCTTGGCTAAGGATATTGGAATCAAAAAGATTTTTGCGGTAGGTAGTAAAGTCCATGATGAGGCAGATGTTCAATTTATAAGTGATAGTTTGGTTGATTTTGAATTGTTGGGTTTTGTTTCTTTAAGTGAAGAAGTCAAAAAGGCTGATTTGGAAGGAGTTTCTCCTTTTGATATCGGCGGCACGATAGCTGAGGAAATCAGTCTAATCAAGAATCAGTTACTGGCAAGGTTGACTAGCAGTGGAAGTGTTGGTCCGTAGAACGGATTGTATCAGGTCAGGAACTGTATGGGAATTCTATAGCAAGGAGAATAGGAGGATTTAGCCGTGGAAATTAAGGTACTGAGAAACATTATGAAGAGAAATGAAGACCTGGCGACAGTAAACCGGGAACTTTTTGACCGGTGTGGGATTCTCGCTGTTAACCTGATGAGTTCTCCCGGTGCTGGAAAAACAACGATCCTGGAACGGACTATTGCGGAATTAAAGGATGAACTGAAAATCGGTGTTATAGAAGGGGATTTGATGACCACCAGGGATGCGGAAAGGATTCACCGCTACGGGGTGCCGGTGGTGCAGATAAATACTGAAGGTGGCTGCCACCTGGATGCAAATATGGTTAACCGAGCCGTGCAGGAATTGGAAACTGAAAACTTAGAATTAATTAGCATTGAGAATGTAGGTAACCTGGTATGCCCAAGTGCATTTTACCTGGGTGAGGATTTGAAGATAGTAGTTGTTAGTGTTCCCGAAGGCGATGATAAACCTTCAAAATATCCCGTCATGTTCCGAGAAGCTAAAGCTTGTATTTTAAATAAAATTGACTTATTACCCTACAGCAATTTTAATGTAGATAACTTTACCAGGGATGTACTGAGTTTGAATCCCAACATTGAAATATTCCAGATGTCTGCATTTTCCGGGGAGGGAATTGAAGGATGGTGCCTTTGGCTAAAGAGAGAGTGGGAAAGGAAGCGACAGCGAAGGAGATAAAGGTTTATGGAATTGTACAGGGGGTGGGATTTCGCCCTCATGTATATAACCTTTCCCAAAAATATCAATTAAAAGGGTGGGTACTCAATAACAGCCAGGGAGTAATTATTCACTGGGAAGGGCAGGAGGAAAAGATTTCACAGGCACTGACGGAACTATTATCTTCCCCACCACCGCTGGCCAAAATAACGGGATATGACTCCTCGCCGGCTGCTTTTCAGGGGTATTCTGGTTTCTTTATTCAGAAAAGTTCTGTTCAGGATGATAAACGGGTCTTAATTTCCCCGGATGTGGGAATATGTTCTGACTGTTTAGCTGAACTGCAGGATCCTTCTGACAGAAGGTTTTCTTACCCCTTTATCAACTGTACCAACTGCGGTCCCAGGTTTACGATTATTAGAGATATTCCCTATGACCGGCATCTTACCACCATGAGGGAATTTACCATGTGCCCGCAATGCCGGCAGGAATATGACGATCCCTCAAACAGGCGTTTTCATGCCCAGCCCAATGCCTGCCCGGCATGTGGTCCAAAAATTGAAGTTAGAGATAGCCGGGGTAAATCCTGTAATAAAGATTTTCGGGAACTGTTTAAGGAGGGTGCAATTGTTGCCGTAAAAGGATTAGGAGGGTTCCACCTGGCCTGTAATGCTCTTGATGGAAAGGCGGTATCCAAATTAAGGAAGCGTAAGTTCAGGGATGCCAAACCTTTTGCTCTAATGGCTTATGACCTTAATACTGTGAGAAAATACTGCCATTTATCAGCTTTGGAAGAGGAGTACCTGGTAAGTCCTGCCAGGACAATTGTAATTTTAAAGCAAAGGGAAGAGATCAGAGGAGAACTTCCTCCAGAAATTAATCCCAATCTGGATACCTTGGGAGTGATGTTACCCTATACACCCCTTCACTGGTTGTTATTTTCTCCCGAAACTCCTTTGCTGGTAATGACAAGTGCCAATTTATCCGGTGACCCGCTAATTACTAAAAACGAGGAAGCAACGGAAAAACTAAAAGGTATCGCTGATTATTTTATTTTTCATAATCGGGAAATAGAAAATCCCTGTGATGATTCTGTAGGAATGGTGGTGGGAAATACCTGGCAACCCGTAAGAAGGTCCCGGGGGTATGTCCCGTTACCCGTACAATTGCAGAGGAGGGAGTTAACACCGCTTCTTGCCGGTGGGGGGAATCTAAAAAATACCTTTGCCCTGGCCAAAGGAGACCGGGTTTTTCTTAGCCAGCATTTAGGGGATTTGGACAATTACTTAAATTTTGAAATATACAAAAATACTGTTTCCAAAATGATTTCTCTCCTGGGGATAAAACCTAAATTACTTGTTCACGATCTCCACCCCGGTTACCAGACCACTTGCTACGCTCAGGAACTGGCGTCCCAATGGGGATTGCCGGCAATAGGTGTACAGCACCATCATTCTCATATGGTCAGTTGTATGGCAGAAAATGGGCTGGCTGAGAGGGTAATGGCAGTGGTCTGTGACGGTACTGGATATGGAACCGATGGTACAATTTGGGGGTTTGAATTTCTCTGCGGTGATTACAGTTCTTTTAAACGTATGGGCCACCTGGCAAAGGTTCCGCTTCCGGGCGGAGAGGCTTCCATAAAAAGGCCTCTGCGAATGGCATATAGCTTTCTTCATTCTACCCTGGGGGAAGCTGGCAGGGTATACGCTTCTAAATGGCTGAGCGGATTAAGTCCCTGCGAAGTTGAGGTCCTGGAAGTGCAGCTTAAAAAGGGTATTAATTCGGTAGCCACCTCAAGCTGTGGCAGGTTATTTGATGCAGCTGCGGCTTTAATGGGAATCTGCCGGGAAACAAAGTATGAGGGACAGGGCCCAATGGAAATGGAAGCCAGGGCCGGGATGGCCGGACATGAGGAAGGTTTTTATACTATACTGATGAAAGATAATGAAGATTTAACCTTTGAATTGGACACAGCGCCATTGTGGGAGGAACTCATTTCCGATTTGTTATCCGGATTAGATATTGCACGTATGGCATATAAATTTCATCTTGGGGTTGCCCGAGCAATCAGGGACGGCGTATTATATATGTCCCGCAGTACCGGGTTAAATAAGGTGGTTATATCTGGAGGTGTCTTCCAAAACAAATTATTAACTGAATTGGTAATGGAATTACTGGCTAAAGAGGGGATAGCGGTATACCGCCATAAGGAAGTCCCTCCCAATGACGGAGGTATATCGCTGGGGCAGGCAGTGATTGGAAACGAGGTGACGAAGAATGTGCTTGGCAGTACCCCTTAAGGTTATAAAAGTAACGGGAACAATGGCAATTGCTGAACTGGAAGGGATTTCACGGGAAATTTCAATTGCTTTAACTCCGGAAGTGAATGCAGGTGACTGGGTACTGGTACATGCAGGTTATGCCATCCAACGGATAAATAATGAGGAGGCCCGGGAAACTTTGAGATTGCTGGAGGGGTTACATGAATCGAACAGCAAATAAAAGACAACTGGCCAAACTGGTACAACAGGTTGAAAGATTAGCTCCTGCGGATAAGCAGCTAAATATTATGGAAGTTTGCGGTGCCCATACTATGGCCATCGGTAAAAGCGGCCTCAGGCAGCTATTGCCTGGCAATATCAGATTGCTTTCCGGTCCCGGTTGCCCAGTTTGTGTCACTCATGACTGGGAGATTGAGGCTTATTTAGAGCTGGCTCGGCAAAGGAATGTTATTATCGTTACCTTCGGAGACCTGCTACGGGTTCCCGGTAAAAAGGGTAGCAGTTTGGCAGATGCCAGGGGACAGGGGGCAGAGGTAAGTGTAGTCTATTCAACGCTAGATGCATTGAAACTGGCAAAAAAGAATCCCGGTAAAGAAGTGGTATTTTTGGGGGCCGGATTTGAAACTACCGCTCCGACGGTGGCAATGTCTGTAATTCAGGCCCGGGAAGAAGGGATTGAAAATTTTTCCGTTTATTCCTTGCACAAATTAGTTCCTCCGGCGCTGGAAGCACTGCTGTTGGATAAAGAGGTAAAGATTGATGGTTTTATTTTACCGGGACATGTTAGCACCATTATTGGGGTTGAACCCTATTACTTCCTTGTTCGAGAGTATCGTAAGGCAAGTGTGATTACAGGGTTTGAGACACATGATATTTTACAGGGCCTCGTAATGCTTCTTAAGCAAATAATGGAAGATAACCCCTGCGTTGAGATCCAGTACAGGAGGGGAGTTTTACCCCAGGGGAACCACCTTGCCAGGCAGGTAATTGCCAGGGTCTTTGAACCGACAGATGCCTGGTGGAGAGGTCTCGGTTTGATTCCTAAAAGTGGTCTAAGGATAAGGGAAAGCTTTCGAAACCATGATGCTAAGGGAAAATTCAATATCCCGGAACCATACGCTGATGAAAAGGAAGAATCTAACAAGAATTGTGCTTGTGGGGACATTCTGAAGGGAATTAAACTGCCTCCGGAATGCAGGTTGTTTCGTAGAGCATGCACACCCCTTAATCCTATAGGGCCCTGTATGGTATCTTCTGAAGGAGTTTGCGCTGCATATTATCGTTTTACTTAAAATGGAGCTGGATAGGAGGTGGATAGAATGAAGGGAGATAATATTCTACTTGCCCACGGCAGTGGAGGGGAATTGTCCCGGGAGCTTATTGAAAAAATTATCTATCCCATTTTTGGCAATAACGGCGGACAGGAGCTTTTGGATTCGGCGTTTCTAGCGCTTGAAGGCGGAAAAATTGCAATGACAACAGACAGTTATGTTATCTCTCCCTTATTTTTTCCTGGCGGAGATATCGGGAAGCTGGCTGCCTGCGGTACTATTAATGACCTGGCGGTTTGCGGAGCGATACCGAAATTTTTAAGCGTTGGCTTGATTATAGAGGAGGGCTTTTCGGTAGAAGACTTAAAAAGAATTCTCCGTTCCCTTTCGGATACTGCAGCAAGCGCCGGTGTTCTTGTTGTCACGGGAGATACCAAGGTAGTGGAACGTGGTAGTGCCGATAATATATTCATAAATACAACTGGCATTGGAATAGTTCCTGAAGGGGTTTCCCCAGGGCCAACGAAAATTTCGGTAGGAGATTTGATAATAATAAGTGGAACAGTTGGCGACCACGGGATGGCCGTTTTATGCCAGCGGGAAGATTTATACTTTGGCGGGCAGATTGCCAGCGATTGTGCGCCATTGGGTGATTTGGCGGAACTTTTGGTTTCCACAGGAGGAGTATCTTGTATGCGGGACCCTACTCGCGGGGGAGTTGCTTCAGTCCTATACGAGCTTGCAAGGCAATCTAAAATGACCATGGAAATTTTAAATGAAGCAGTTCCTGTACACCCTGCAGTGGCTGCCGGTTGCAGCATGCTGGGTTTGGATCCCCTGTACCTGGCAAATGAAGGCAAGTTGTTAATTTTTGCCAGGCCGGAAAAGGAAAGTGAAATAATGGATGTATTGAGGAATCACCCGTTGGGCAGAGCCGGTCGTGTAATTGGCAGAGTCACTTCCAGGGATGATTCTGGTAAAGTTTTAGTGGAAACTGAATTAGGAGCTAAAAGGATATTACCAGTGCTTGAGGGAGAACACCTACCGCGGATTTGTTGAAGAGGTCACCATATTAGGCAAGAATTAGCTATTTACCGAGTAAGTTTCGACGAATAAGTTTGGGCCAGTCATTAAATAATAAGCAGGGAGGAAGTTAAACTTGCTTTTTTGATACGACCCAGAGTGGTTTTCAAAAGCGAAGTTCTGCCGACGATAGCACACTTTTTTTGTCAAAACTTATACCTAACAGAATTAGTACGTTTCTGGAGCGGGTGGGAGTTACCAGCTAACTATTCCCAAAGATGCCGGGGGGGAAGGATTATGCCAACCAGAATGAGGTTAACAGATATCGACTTATTGGAAACCCTGAGTTCGTCAGAGTATGCTAAGTTCTTGAAAGAGTTTCAGGAACGCCGGTTTATTAAAAATGAAATACTCTATTTACCGAATAATGAAGAAAACTCGGTATTTTTAGTAAAGTGTGGAAAGGTTAGGGTTTATCTGGCTTATGAAGATAAGGAATTTACCCTGTCCATTTTGGAGCCGGGTGATGTCTACAGTACACATACTAGAGCCTTTATTCAGGCTATGGAAGATACAATTATATTGGTTACTGATGTCCGCACCTTCCAAAAGATTGTTGTTGATTCCCCTGCTTTTAGTCTGAATATGGTTAAAGTATTGGGGGATTTACTGAAAAACTCAATTACCATAATTAATGGTTTAGTTTTTAAAGATATATACTTAAGGCTGACCGAATTTTTAGTTCAGGCTGTGGAAGACAAGGGTATACCGGTACAACAGGGAATTAAGTTAGAGCTGGGCTTAACTACTGGAGAAATTGCTCAGATTGTAGGAGCTACCCGTCAAACAGTTTCAGTTATTTTAAATGACCTGCGAAAGTCGGGCATTTTGGAAAAAGTGAATAGGCGAACCATTTTGATTAAAGACTTAAAAAAATTGCAGGAGATAAACTCAGGTTTCTAGTTAAGAAGCGAAAATACTCTTTCGCTTCTTTTTTATGTTGTTCCATAGTATATTTCTCTTTTGCGGTCGCAATACAGCAAAAAAATCGCTGAATTTAATTTTTTTTGGAAAATCATCGTTTACCCGACAGAATTTCTTTTCACTCTTCGTTAAAGTGAAAATGGGAACAAAACAACAAGTTGTTTTGGTGAAGGAGGCAGGAAATGTGGATTTTGGTACTCTAATAAATGGGTCATATATGATAGCTTTGTTTGGTGCAATAGTTCTAATGGTTGGTGAACTAGTTGCACTGAAGCAGATGAAAAACCTAATTCAATTACTAATTATATCCAGCATTGCTGAAATTGGGTATATTTTGCTGGGACTAGGTATGGGTACCTATGAAGGTATCTCAGGAGCTCTGCTGCATTTGGAATACCAAATTGTAATGAGGGGATTGGTCTTTTTCGCTGCAGCGGCATTTATCGCACGAGGCCGCTCTCATAGTATTGAAAAGCTCCAAGGGATAGGCAAGACCATGCCTGTTACAGCAACCTTATTCGGTTTCGGGTTGTTCTCAGTAATGGGCTTATCGCCATTTAAGGGTTCTATTAGTAAATTTTTAATTATTTATGCAGCTATTCAGAGCGGCCACTTGGTTTTTGCTGCTATGGCCACGTTAGGTAGTATTATTGAGGCAGTTTATTACCTTCTGGTAATTCAAAGACTGTGTTTCGAGGAACCCGTCCAAGAAGGACAGGTGGCAGTAAAAGTCAGAGAAACTTCTCCTGCTTTGATGGCAGTGTTACTGGTCCTGAGCGGTCTGACTGCTTTTATGGGCTTGTTTCCGGAGCCTTTCATTCACAATGTTGAGCATGCTGCTGCCGTATTATTAGGGAGTACAGGTCCGGATCAATTACCTGTCTTTGAATCACCTTGGTCCACCTTGGTTCTCGTTCCCTATGTGGGTGGGTTTATAGTTTATCTTGTTGGGCGTTTTTCGCCGGCCTTACGTAATTTACTTGCGGTTGTCATTACCAGCACAACGGTATACTTGGCTTGGCAAGGTGGCGATTTTGACAGTCTGTCAAAACTTTTTGCTCTGATTATGGCCTTTATTGGTTTCTTAGTCACTCTTTACTCTGTGGGTTATTTAAAGGGTAAGCAGTATACAAACCGTTACTTTTTCTTCTTACTCTTAATGTTAGGCACGTTGTTGGGTTTAACAACCAGCAAAGAGCTGGGAAATTTTTACATTTTCTGGGAATTAATGACCTGGACTTCTTACTTTTTGGTTATTCATGAGCAAAGTAAAAAAGCCCTGCGGGCAGGTTTCAAATATTTTATTATGTGTACTTCCGGAGCTTACATTATGCATTTTGCAATTTTAACACTGCATGTAAAACTTGGAACCTTCGATATGGCGGTAATTTCTGCAAATTTACAGGTATTATCTCCAAGTCTTATGTTAGTAGTGTTGGGAATGTTTATAATCGGTTTTGGTGTCAAAACAGGCTTGGCGCCAATGCATAGTTGGCTGCCTGATGCTCACCCTGTAGCGCCTTCGTCTATTTCCGCGCCAATGTCAGGGATTTTGACCAAAACCGGTATTTACGGGCTTGTACGTATTCTCTTTGTTGTTTTTGGTGCGGGTTTACTGGCTGAGTTGGGTACTGCCGGTCAGTTTTCAACCATTGGATTTGTTATTTCCATGCTTGGGGCGCTGACATTTTTGGTCGGTGAAATCATGGCCCTCCGGCAGACCGACATTAAAAAGATGTTGGCTTATTCGACTATGGCCCAGGTGGGGGAGATAGTAATTACTTTGGGAATAGGTACTTATTTGAGTCTTATTGGCACCCTTTATCATGTTTTAAATCATGCGATCATGAAAAACCTCTTATTCTTGGCTGTGGGAGCTTTAATCTTTCGCTTGAAGAGTCAGGAAATAACTAAGTTCAAAGGTATCGGTCGGGTAATGCCTGTAACGGCTTTATGTTTTAGTATTGGTATTTTAGCCATTATGGGCTTGCCGCCTTTTAACGGGTTCATCAGTAAATTCTTAATGCTTTACGCCAGTGTACAATCCGGTCATTTGGCATTGGCAGGTTTAATACTTATGGGTAGTATTATTGGTGGTTTTTATTACCTGAAATTGATTAGGATTATTTTCTTTGAAAAGTATGAGGGTCCCGCTCTTAAGGAAGCTCCGATTACCATGTTGATTCCAATTGGGATCCTAACGGGTTTGGCTGTTTTTAATGGTTTGTATCCGCAAGCAGGCATGGCTTTAGTTAAGCCGGTGGCTGATTTGATTGCAGCTAAAGGACAAATGGCTGTAACTGCTATTCCTAACGTTTCCATCGTTTGGCCCATGGTTGCGGTAATTCCGATTGTAGGCGCTCTGGTTACTTACCTTTTGGGAAGACGTTCGGCCAAGGTCAGCGGCTGGTTAGCAGTTGTGACAATGGTGGCAACATTGATAACAGTATTTACTGCATCTTCCGGTCTTGACGTTTTTTCCTGGAGTTTTGCTTTACTTATCGCCTTTATTGGAGTTTTAAATTTGCTCTACTCATTGGGTTATATGGAGCATGGACATGCACAGAGTCGCTTTTACACATTCTTTGTTTTAATGATTGGCGGCCTTCTGGGTGTGGCGGTAAGCAGAGATCTCTTCAGTTTCTTTGCTTTCTGGGAAATCATGAGCAGCTGGACTCTGTACTTTGTGATTATTCATGAGGAAACCAGAGAGGCATTACGGGAAGGTTTCAAATACTTTATTTTTAATTATGTTGGAGCCAGTTTGATGTTTTTAGGACTTCTTGTATTAACAGCTAAAACCGGTACTTTTGAGATGGGTGAGCTGGCCGGGCGGTTAAGTGCTTTGCCGACAGGCCTTGTGGCTTTGGGCTTGATCTTGATGTTGCTCGGCTTTGCAATGAAGGCAGCTATGCTACCTTTCCGCATCGACTATCAGATGCATCCGCCAACTGCACCAACACCGGTCAGTGGTTATATTTCTTCTGTACTTTTAAAAAGTGCGCCTTTCGGGATGACTAAATTATTCTATGTTTTCGGTGGCGTTGCTCTTATAAGCAAGTTTGGTCTGGCAGGAGAGATGCCCAGCCTGATGTATGCAGTTGCCTGGATAAGCGCCTTAACTATTGTAATGGCTGCTGCACTGGCTCTGTTGCAAAGTGGTATGAAGCGCCTGCTTATTTATCATACAGTGAGTCAAATGGGTTATATCATCTTAGGAGTCAGCTTGGGCTCTTCTTTAGGAGTGGCCGGAGGTTTATTACATTTAGTTAACCATATGTTGTTTAAGAACCTGCTTTTTTTAGTTGCCGGTGCCATTATGGTGAAAACCGGTATTGAGAACCTGGACAGGTTGGGAGGAATCGGCAGGAAAATGCCGGTAACTCTCGGGGTCTTTGCGATTGGGGCATTTTCTATTGCCGGTATTCCGCCGTTTAATGGATTTACCTCTAAATGGATAATCTATGAAGCTGCCATGGAGAAAGGTTATGTGTTTTTAGCTTTGCTCTCTTTGTTGGCCAGTGTTTTGACCTTAGCTTCGTTTGTTAAGTTTTTGCATTCTGCCTTTTTCGGGCAATTACCTAAAGAGTTAGAAAATGTAACTGAAGCTCCTTGGACAATGCAAATTCCTATGATAATTTTGGCAGTTTTGTGTGTGGTTTTTGGTGTATTCCCGGGGATACCACTAAGTACTATTGTTGCCATAGAGAGCTGGTTGGGCCTTACACCGGTTTCAGTTTCACTTTTCGGGGTTGATTCCGGTTTGGGAGCTTGGAATGCCGGGGTTATCGCTGTACTGTTGGCAACAGCTCTTATTGCAGGTATTGGTATCTACTTTATTGGCAATGGAAAAATCAGATATACGAAAATTTATACTTGTGGGGTAACTGATTTAAAAGCTGAAGAGGTGCATGTTAATTCGCATAATCTTTATGAATCGCCAAAAGGACTGGTAAAACGTTGTATTAAGGTTCTGTACCAGATAACCGGCTTGGGTAAGGGGGTGTAATTGTGACGGACTTTGTTCAACTAATCTTGAATTTATTGATTTTTCCCGGCGGCTTGTTTGCCGTAGCCCTTGGGTTGTTTCTTATGGGAATTGACCGTAAAATTGCTGCACGATTACAGAGGCGGGTTGGCCCCCCTGTCTATCAGCCATTTATTGATCTGGTCAAACTTACCAGGAAGGAGATGGTTGTACCGGGTACCGCGCACTTACAGGCCTTTTGGTTTGCGCCATTGTTGGGGTTTGCAGGGATGATGGCAGCCGTGACATTGATACCTATTGCTGGCGTATACCAAGGTTTTAAGTATTCGGGAGATTTGTTGGTTTTGCTTTATTTGCTGGCATTACCTGCCATTGCTTTGATGATCGGTGGTTCTGCCTCCAGTTCACCTTTTGGGGCTGTAGGCTTTTCCAGGGAAATGGTCATGATGATGTCCTATGAGTTGCCGTTACTGGTAGTACTGGTAACGATTGCTTTGAAGGTTGGATTGGCAACAGGTGGTATAGCTACCTTTTCTTTAAGTGAAATTGTGCAGTTCCAACTGGAAAACGGGGCATTACTTTTTGATTACACCATGTTACCGGCTCTGCTGGCTTTTCTGGTCTTCATTCCGGGTAATATGGGGGTGGTCCCCTTTGATATCCCCGAGGCGGAAACTGAAATTGTCGAGGGTCCTATTCTGGAATATTCGGGTACCGGTTTAGCTTTATTTAAACTAATGACCTCCCTAAAAATGATTGTGGTATTGGGTTTAGCCATAGCGCTCTTTTTCCCGACACCCCTGGGTAAAAATTTCTTGGTTAACTTATTGTGGTTTTTCCTAAAATGTTTAGTTTTAATGGTAATTGCCATTACAGTTGTTCGTACCAGTACAGGAAGAGTACGGATGGATCAGGCCTTTAAATTCTATCTTAGGTATCCGACAGTACTGGCTTTGATCAGCTTGGTTTTAACGTTGTTACAAAGATAACAGGAGGAGTCTGGATGAAAAAGCTACTGCAAAAAATTGCCAAGAAATCACCGTGGTTGTACCGTATCAATGCGGGATCCTGTAATGGCTGTGATGTGGAACTGGCAACTACGGCATGTATCCCTCGTTATGATGTTGAACGCTTAGGCTGTAAATATTGTGGAAGTCCAAAGCATGCCGACATCGTTTTGATTACCGGTCCTCTTACTGCTCGGGTTAAGGAAAAGGTTTTGCGTCTTTACGATGAAATTCCTGATCCTAAAGTGACGGTAGCCATAGGGGTGTGTCCTATATCGGGAGGGGTGTTTAGAGACAGTTATGCTATTACCGGCCCTATTGACAACTTTATTCCGGTAGATGTAAATGTACCGGGCTGTCCTCCCAGACCCCAGGCAATTATCGACGGGATAGTTGAAGCCATCAAAATTTGGGAAACCAGGCTGTAAAGGAGAGTTGCCCATGTCTTCATTTTTAAAAATAGCCATTCGCAATTTGCTCAAAGGTCCGTCAACCGATACTTATCCCTACGGTGAAACTTTTGTTCCCAAGGGACTGAGAGGTAAAATCAAATATAATGCCAAGGCTTGTGTTGCCTGTAGAATGTGTGAGCACGTTTGTGCCGGTGGAGCAATCCAAATCAGGGAAGTGTCCGACAAAAGTGGTCTGGAGTTTATACTTTGGCATAATACGTGTGCCTTTTGCGGTCTCTGTGAACATTACTGCCCAACTAAAGCAATACGCTTAACTGAGGACTATCATACAGCTCACAGGCAAGAGGACAAATACAGATATGTGGAAAAGGGATTCATTAAGTATGTACCCTGTGCCTCATGTGGCACACCTATGGTACCCACTGCCCCTGAGTTATTGAATGTAGCTTACGATAATGTTAATAAGGACATTGAAAGATTAAGTAAGCTATGTTCAAAGTGTCGTAAAGAAAAAGTATGTGGTTAAAAGAAAGGAGGGAAAAGGATGGATCGGAATATTCAAAAAGAATTTGAAGAGAAACTCATCCGGACTATAGGTCAAGGATTCTCCTTGCGTTGGGAAACAGATTCTAAAGGAGTGGTTACTGGCTGGTGTAGGCTAGATGATCACAGCCGAATTACTAATGTTGCTATGATTGTGTCAGGCTTGGGCGGCCGGGTAATCACTATTACAGCTTATAAAACTAAAGATGTCCACCAGAGAGATATTCATGAAATAGCTTACCATTTTGATCTGGATGGCTGTACTTGCACAGTTACCATTGAAATACCCCGTAATAGTGGTAAAGTTAATTCCATTACTCCGATTTTAAAAAGTGCTGATTGGACGGAACGCGAATTACAAGAATTGTATGGTATTAAAGTAGTCGGCCATCCTAATCCAAAGAGATTGTTCCTTGATGAAACTATTGATGAAGGAATAATGAATAAATTAATTCCTTTATCAGTTGCTATGAACGGAGCAACTAGTAAAACGTTGTGGGAGAAGGTATTTGCAGCCACTTCTAAGGAGGTAGATACTAAATGAGCACTTATACCATCCCAGTAGGCCCACTACATGTAGCGTTAGAAGAACCAATGTATTTCCGGGTGCAGGTTGAAGGAGAGACTGTTGTTGGCCTGGATATAACGGCAGGGTATGTGCACCGGGGTATGGAATCCTTGGTAATGCAACGCAATATCTACCAAAATATAACTTTAACTGAGCGTCTTTGTTCGCTGTGTTCAAATAACCATCCATGTACCTATTGTATGGCCCTTGAGAAGATTGCTGGCATTGAAGTCCCGGAAAGAGCCCAATATCTAAGGGTTATCGCTGATGAAATAAAAAGGATAGCATCCAACTTGTTCAATGCTGGTATATTGGCTCATATCATTGGTTTTGATTCCTTATTTATGCATGTGATGGAGATACGGGAGATAGTCCAGGATACCAAAGAGACTATTTATGGTAATCGGATGGACCTGGCTGTTAATTGCATTGGCGGCGTACGATATGACCTGTCTGATGAAAAAATTAAATACATAAGGAAGCAGATTGACAGGTTGAAAAAGCCCTTAGAAGAAATTATCGACATTTATATGAACAATAAGTTTGTTCGAGCTCGAACTGAAGGAGTAGGGGTTTTACCTAAAGAAGAAGCTGTCCGGTATGGTGTGGTTGGTCCTGTAGCTCGAGGGTCTGGTATAGATTATGATGTACGGGTGAAGAGTCCTTATGCCGCCTATGACAAAATAAAGGTTAATGTTCATGTAGAAAATGGTAGTGATGTTAGAGCAAGAGCCATAGTTAGGTTAAGGGAAATTCAGGAAGCTGTCAATATTATTGAACTATGTCTAAAAGAATTACCTGACGGTCCAACTTGTATTGACCATTTACCGGAAATACCTGCTGGGGAAGCCATAGCCAAATCAGAAGCTCCGCGAGGAGAATTGATTTATTATCTACGTACCAATGGTTCTGATAAGCCGGAACGCCTTAAGTGGCGAGTGCCTACTTATATGAACTGGGAAGCGCTTAATGTTATGATGCCTGGAAATAAAGTGGCTGATATCCCACTTATTATTACTAGTATTGATCCCTGTATCTCCTGTACCGAAAGATAATATTTAAGCTCAGAAAACCAGGTACCAGGCTTACCCTAAAACTCTGTTGGCTTGATTCAATTATCCTTAAAACTTGGCAGTAGTCCTTTTGATTTATGTCGCTGTGAAAGGGTGCGATAGCCGTGCATGAGATGGCAATAGTAGATAGTTTATTTAAGATTATCAATGATAAGGTAGAAGAGCACCAAATCCAAAAGATCTTGAAGGTAAAACTAAAAGTTGGCGAAATGACAGCAGTGGAACATATGACTTTAACCGCGTGTTTTGAGGCTTATGCGCAAAATACTGTTGTAGAAGGTGCAGAGCTGGTTATTGAGCGGATTCCGCTGCAGGGAAAGTGTCGGGAGTGTACCAATGTGTTCCGGGTTTGCAATTACAATTTTCAATGTCCGCAATGTGAGAGCAGATCTGTAGATATCATTGCTGGAAGGGAATTGTACATTGAGAGTTTGGAAGTAGAACAATAGAAAGGTGGTGAATCCAAATGGAGAGAGCTAAAGAGAATTCCTTTATTTACGCTGATCCCCGAAAGTGCTTGGGATGCAAGAACTGTGAGCTGGCCTGTGCTATTGCTCATGCAGATTGTGATTTACAAACTGCCGTAACCCAAGGCTTACAATTACAGCCAAGAAACTCAGTAGTTCAAGTTGATGATATGGTTATGCCTATGCAATGTAGACAATGTGAAGATGCACCTTGTGCACTCGCCTGTCCTATAGGAGCAATATATCAAGAAGACGGGTTGGTTAAAATCAATGAGAAGAATTGTGTTGGCTGTAAGGTTTGTGTCATGGTATGTCCTTTCGGAGCTATTACCATAAGAGCAGATAAGAAAGAAGGGGGTAACAGTCGAACCAAGAAAGCCAAAGCTAGAAAGTGTGATCTTTGTTATAGCAGAATAAAGGATAATAAGGAAAAATCTTGTGCCTGTATTGAGGCATGTCCTACAAAGGCAATAATGTTGATAGATCTCGAAAGTTATCGCAATAAACTCTTTAAGACAAGAGCAAAAGAACTTGCGGAAGCTCATACACACAAATAAGCAGGGAGGGGACATCATGAGTAACAAAAATTCTGTTGATCCTTCTGTTGATCAGTTACTTTCCATAGCTAGTAAGGAAGGAATTGAAACAGTTTGGGATCGTTTTGAGGCGATGAAACCACAGTGTGGTTTTGGTGAATTAGGAATTTGCTGTCGGATTTGTTGGAAAGGGCCTTGCCGAATTGATCCCTTCGGCAACGGACCACAAAGAGGTGTTTGTGGAGCGGATGCTCATACCATCGCGGCTCGAAATTTGATCAGAATGCTTGCTGCAGGTGCTGCTGCGCATTCCGAGCACGGTCGTCACGTAGCTTTAACTTTATTGGAAGTTGGCGAAGGACATGCACTTGCATACCAGATAAAAGATGAGCAAAAGCTAAAAAGTATAGCAGAAAAATTAAACTTGGCGCCGGCAGGTAAAGATATAAAGCAAGTGGCAAAAGAAGTAGCTTTAGCTTCCCTGGAGGATTTCTCACGTCAAAAGTCTAGCATACCTTGTAACTGGGCCAAAGAAACCATGACCGCTGAGCGGGTGGACAAACTGATAGATCTAGGGGTTATGCCGCACAATATCGATGCCGTTGTCACCCAGATTATGGGTCGCACTCATGTTGGTTGTGATGCCGATGCAGTCAATGTTTTGCTTGGTGGGTTAAAGGGAGCGCTGGCAGATTATACGGGTATGTATTTATCAACGGAGTTATCTGATGTCTTATTTGGTACACCTGAACCGGTAGTTACTACAGCCAACCTCGGCGTGCTGAAGGAAGATGCTGTCAACATTGCGGTTCACGGTCATAACCCTGTACTTAGTGAAATTGTTTGCGATGTAGCGTTGAAGATGAATGAAGAAGCTAAAAAAGCAGGGGCTAAAGAAGGTATTAATATCGTTGGTATTTGTTGTACGGGTAACGAAGTGATGATGCGGCGTGGAATTCCTCTGGCTACTAACTACCTGTCTCAGGAATTGGCCATAATTACAGGCGCTGTAGATGCTATGGTCGTCGATGTGCAATGTATTATGCCTTCTCTTACCGGCTTAGCTGAGTGTTTCCATACAGAAGTAATTACCACTATGCAAGAGAACAAGATTACTGGCGCTACTCATATAGAGTTCCATGAAGATTCAGCCTTTGACAGCGCTAAAAAGATTGTTGAGCTGGCAATTGATGCCTTTAAAAGACGGGACAACGCTAAAGTTAATATTCCTGATTCTAAGCAAACAGCCATTGCCGGCTTCAGCGCTGAGGCAATCATGGCGGCCTTAAGCAAGGTAAATGCTAAAGACCCGTTAAAGCCTTTAATTGATAATATTGTTAACGGAAACATTCAAGGTATTGCATTGTTTGCCGGTTGTAACAATCCTCAGACAATTCAAGACCATAACTTTATGACTATTGCTAAAGAGCTGGCTAAAAATAACGTCCTGATGTTAGCTACCGGTTGTGGAGCTGGTGCTTTTGCTAAGAACGGTCTAATGACTCAGGAGGCAACTGAGGCTTATGCCGGTGATTCCTTAAAAGCCGTACTTACTACCATTGGTAAGGCAGCCGGACTTAACGGACCTCTACCTTTAGTATTGCACATGGGCTCTTGTGTCGATAATACCAGGGCAGTTAAAGTAGCTGTTGCCATTGCTAATAAGCTAGGAGTAGATTTAGACAAACTACCTCTCGTAGCTTCTGCACCAGAGGCTATGGCGGAGAAGGCAGTGGCAATTGGGACTTGGGCAGTTGCTTTGGGACTACCTACCCATATAGGAATTGTACCACAAATTATGGGTTCTTCTGTAGTTGCTGAATTTTTAACTGAGAAAGCAAAAGATCTGCTTGGCGGTTACTTTATTGTAGAAACCGATCCGAAAAAGGCTGCAGATAAATTGTTTAATGCAATTAAGGAAAGACGTAAGGGCTTAGGTATTTAAGTTTTGGCTAATAGGGAAAAGTCCCTATTAGCCTTTTTAATCCTCTTCTTGCGAATTTTCTTTAGCAAACTCCATTTTTGTTTTTCGGAAATCCTCTCTCTTTGTTGATTTGTTTTCTAGAAATAAAGGTTTTGTAGGCGCTAGGTTTTGAGGATTTAATTTTTGAGGCAAAATTTTAAATAGCAGGTAAGTTAATGAATAGAAAGCCACCAGTATTAATCCCGCAAATAGACCTGAACCCTGCCCCGGAATTAAAGGCATTGTAGCAACGATAATTAACAAACTGACAATAGCCAGCCAAGAGGTATAAGGAAATCCTGCAAGCTGGCAGTGCCCGTGGGGAGGGCAGCCGTTCATTTTTCTAAAACGATAGTGGGTAAACATAATAACAACGTAGGCAAAAAGTAATGAAAAGCCTCCGGAACTTACAAGAAAAATATATATCCGGCTGGGCAGTATATAACCTAAAGCTACCGCAGCTAACATCGCGACTCCGGAAAAAAGAATACCTTTTAAAGGTACATCGCCTTTATCTATTAAAAGCAGCGGGGCATGGCCTGCACTTGCCAAAGATCGAACCATTCTTCCCAAGCCAAAAGTAGCCGCCTACGACTGTTCCAAGAGCCAGCATAGTCAGTTGCCACGCTGCCAGTCCATTTTTTTTCATATCACTCCACCTTATTATCCTTATTATTTATAACTTTATTGTTAGCTAAATTGAGAAAATTTATTATCAAAAATTATTAATATTAGTGATATACTGTTTAATAGTACCAACATATTG
>Ga0182240_100140_pt1 | contig 32070 bp, 36 predicted proteins | sample hydfrates4_PW_90_FD_145594 | JGI IMG/M metagenome (GOLD analysis project Ga0182240, IMG submission 145594) | Subsurface microbial communities from deep shales in Texas, USA - hydraulic fracturing test 4_PW_90 | ecosystem: Environmental > Aquatic > Deep subsurface > Shale gas/oil reservoir >...
ATCCGATACAGGGAGCTCCCATTTTGCGGGCCATATCCATTACTTTACAGATTTTTTGAGCATGCATCTCTCCCAGTGATCCTCCGAGGACTGTAAAGTCCTGAGCGTAAATAAAAACAAGTCGTCCTTCTACAGTACCGTAGCCTGTTACTACGCCTTCGCCGGGTGCTTCAACTTTATCCATACCAAAATTGGTGCTGCGGTGGGTGACATATTTATCTATTTCCGTAAATGATCCCTCGTCAAGAAAGGCAGCTATTCTTTCCCGAGCTGTCATTTTACCTTTGGCGTGCTGCTTCTCTATCTTTTTTTCTCCACCCCCTTCTTCTATCTTTTTATTTCTTTCCCTTAAGTCTTTGATTTTTTCTTCCATGGTACTCATAACATCTCTCCCCAAAAACAGGATATTTTTATTATGACCAGATAATAATATCAACTATTATATTATTATATATTTTTGCCAAAAATCCTCCTGATAATAAATTTTAAAAATATTTCAAAATTCCCATGGTGTCATAATACCACTTTTATCTTAACTTTTAAACTTTTGCCAAGAGATATACATACACACTAAAATGACCAAATTTCCCAAAAAAAGGTACTTGCGACGTACAGAGATTATATATGCATCCTTACTGAAAACGACTGAATTTCATGTCCCACCAATAAGATAAAATGAATATTTGATAAATAGTCTGCTATTTTACACATCATTTTTGTATCTTTTTTATAAACCGTTAATTAGTAAAAAATAGTAATAATATAACCCAAGCAGCAAAAACCCTGGGAATATCGAGGCAGGATCTCCAGTACCGGATAAAATGCTTAAAGAAAAGGGACAAATAGCAATTTGAGCTATTTTGCCCCTTTTCAGCCCTTGCAGCTCTAATTTTCTTTATAAACTCATCACCTTGGGATTCAACCTTCCCAGGAGCCTACGCATTCTATTTAATGCTTCTATAATATTGCCTGTGGAAGCAGCATATGAACATCTTACATGTCCTTCTCCGCATTCTCCAAAGGCAGTTCCGGGAACTACGGCCACTTTTTCTTCACGTAAAAGCATTTCTGCAAACTCTTCCGAAGTTAATCCTGTTTCTTTAATGGACGGAAAAACATAAAATGCACCTTGAGGGTCTATACACGAAAGTCCCATATCCCTTAGGCCACTCACAATTAACCTCTTACGTTTTTCGTACTCCGCTACCATTTCATTCATTGCTGGCAAACCGTTTCTCAGCGCTTCTACAGCAGCCTTTTGCCCCATAATGGGAGCACACATAATTGAATACTGGTGAATTTTTGTCATGGCAGAAATAATATTCTCATTTCCCGCTGCAAAACCGATTCGCCAGCCTGTCATTGCAAAGGCCTTTGAGAAGCCGTTGTGGACAATGGTACGTTCCTTCATATTTGGTAAACTGGCAAAGGAATAGTGTTTAAAGCCGTCATATGTCAGTTCACTATAAATTTCATCTGAAATAACCAGCAAATCATACTTTTCAACTACCCCGGCAAGTTCCAGCAGTTCTTGATAGGAATAGCTGGCACCTGTGGGATTGCAAGGGTAAGAAAGTAAAAGTATTTTTGTTTTTGGAGTTATTTTGGTAATGATATCTTCAGGCTTAATTTTAAATCCACTTTGGGCAGTAGTTGAAAGTGTTACCGGAGTACCGCCGGCAAATATGGTACAAGGTTTATAAGAAACAAAACAGGGTTCAGGAATAAGAACCTCATCTCCAGGTTCAACCAGCGCCCTTAAGGCAAGGTCTATTGCTTCACTGGCTCCAACAGTAACCAGAACCTCACAGTTTGGATCATAATCCAGGTTAAACCTTTTTGAAAAATATTTTGCTATCTCTTCCCTTAACTCCGGTAAACCCGAATTAGGAGTATACATGGTATAGCCTTGTTCTAAAGAATGAACGCATGCTTCCCTTATATTCCAGGGTGTAACAAAATCCGGCTCACCCACCCCTAAAGATATTACACCTTTCATTTCAGAAGCCAGATCAAAAAATCTTCTAATACCTGAGGGAGGTACCTCTTCTACTCTGGAGGAAACTCTTCTCTTTTCTTTGAAAATCCCATTAGAATTGAGGGTCACGGTGAAACCACCATCCTATTATCTTCATTTTCACCTGTAAAGAAAATACCGTCTTCTTTATATTTTTTTAACCTAAAATGAGTTGTCGTACTCAAAACATTCTCAATAGTAGCCAGTTTTTCTGCAACAAAAAGCGCCACATCCTTCATGTTTTTACCTTCAACAACAACGGAAAGGTCATAGGTACCCGACATTAAATACACTGACTTGACTTCAGGAAAACGGTAGATTTTCGATGCAACAACATCAAATCCTACATCCCTTTGAGGGCTTACTCTAACATCAATTACTGCTTCAACAGTTTCTCTGCCGGCTTTTTCCCAGTCAATTATCGTCTTATGTTTCAAAATTATTTTTTCTTCTTTAAGCTCCTTTATAATCTTACGTACTTCCGCCTCTTCTTTGCCCAACATCATAGCAATATGTTTCGGCGAAAGGCTTTTTCCCTTTTCCAAAAGCTCAAGAATTTCCATTCTCGCTTGATCAATCACCTGATTTCCCCCCTTCTAAATATTTATTTTTTCTAAAATAAAAAAACCCCGCCCCAGGAAGGGACGAGGTATCGCGGTACCACCCTTATTGACCAAGTCTTAACTCGGTCCACTCTAGTAATGATAACGGAATAACCGGCCGCCTTCAGAACCAAAGGAAGTTCGAAGAGTCCGCGCGAAATCCACTTCGAATTTCTACGTTGGCTCGTCTTCTGCGCTGCTCACGTAGTATGTCTACGCTCCGCTGCTCAAAGCCTTCGTCGCCTTGAACTTCTCGTGTCTCTCGTGCTCCTTTTCGAACACTCATTTAAAATAAATTCTTTCCAGCGGGCACTCAGGGATGGCTTCAAAATGAACCTGTTACCGGGTTCCCACTATCTCCGGCTCACTGTAAACTAGGATTTCATTCCGTACTTCCCGTCATTGTGTTAACATATCGAATTTTTAGTTATTATACCAAGTGTCATAAAAAATGGCAATATTAAAATTAAGATTTCAATAAATTTAATAATTCACCCTCACCTGAGAATTGATACGAAAACTCCTCAACCTTTTCCCAAGATATATCACATCTAATTTCCTTTAAAAGAGGCACTGAAACGAACATTTCTTCAAGTTGTAACGTATTTTTTATTTGCAGTATACGCGCATTTTCAGGAGTTATTTTTCTTCCACAGCATTGCAGCGCCACTTCCATAGCTTTATAATCATTTTCCTGTACTATGGGAGTAAAGCCCCTTTCTAAAAATCCACTTGTAATAACATTAGCATAAGTAACTTCAAAATCTACCTTATCGTACAAGCGGCGCGGAATAACATCTACAATTCCTATACCTAAAGCATTACCATGGCTTTCAGGAGTTAAGTCAAGGCAGACAATTCTCCTCAAGTTAATATGACCTTCATCCTTACCAAAGCGAATAAAGGTACGTCCGGTAATATTGGGATCTATTCCCACCCCGCTGATATTTTTACCTGTTTCTTCTACAACAAGTAAATCTATATCTGTAAAAGGGATATATGGCATTAATTCTTTAGCTTTCTTTAAAAGTTCAGGCTCCTTTTCAGGAATTTCCTTAGCATTAAGAACATGGATCTCCGCAGTGCGGTCGTTGGCATTTTCTACAATTGCAATTCCCATAATTACCGGCATTTTTTCCAGGATCAGGCAAGCAGATTCAGGTATAAGCTTTTGTAACCCGTAAATACCATAGCTGTGAATATTTTGTGCCCCTTTATGATTTCCCAAGCCAATGGCCATTTGTTTCATCAAGCCGCTTTCATATTCTGCATGATAATCGGTATGGGGTTTTACCCTATTCATGAGAATAATTCCATCCATTTCTGAAGCAACTTTATCAAAGTAAACGGGAATATTTTTATTAATATACCCTACACAGATAGTTTCCATACTTGCCTGGACAGGAACACCCATCTCCTCTTCAGAAATACCGTATCCTGCTAAAACTTCTTTTTGACCTGCAGCAGTAGCTCCACCATGGCTTCCCATGGCAGGAATGATTATAGGCTGGGCGCCCTTTTCCTGCAAAAATTTTATTACTACCCTGACCATTTCATGTATCTTATGGATTCCACGACTTCCAACTGCAATACCGATCCTTGAATCTTTTTTTATTTCAATTGAATTATTTTGTAATTGTTTTAATAATTCGCCACAAACATCACTAATTTCAGGCGTTTCAAATCGGAGTTTTATCTTTGCCATTCTGGGAAAAATACTCATTCTATCACCCTTAATTAACTATTTTAGAAAGCATTAAACTAATCCTACACTTTCTGCCAAAAGCTGTACAGGATGCTTAACCTTAGCTTTCACACTTTTTTTTCTCAAGCCTGCAGAAAGCTGCATTGTACAGGCCGGACAGGAAGTAGCCAGTATTTCAGCTCCTGTTTCAATAAAATTATCTATCTTTCCTTCTAAGATTTTTGCTGACATTTCTTGCTGGGTAAAACAGTATGAACCCGCTCCTCCGCAGCACCAGTCAGCTTCTCTCATTTCTCTAAATTCTACTCCCGGTATTCTTTTTAATAATTCTCTGGGTTCTGCTGTTACTTCAAGGCCTCTTACTAAGTGGCAGGGGTCGTGGTAAGTAACCTTTTTGTCTAAAGCCTTTAAGTCTTCATCAGGAGGCAAGTAATCTGCTATAAACTTATTTAAATCCAGTATTTTTTCACTAAATTGCTGCGCTTTTTCCTTCATTTGGAGGTCATTTTTAAAGAGTTCCTCATATTCTTTTAAGGTACTTCCACATGTAGCACAATCACTAATTATATAATCATAGTCTCCTTTTAAGAAGGTTACAATGTTTTCTTTAGCTAACCTTTTTGCTTCTTCCATGTCCCCTGCACTTTTATGCGGACCACCGCAGCACTGTATTTCAGGAACCTCTACCTGACACCCCCGGTGCTGCAGATATAGTAGCGCTGCTTTTCCAATATCACTGAAAAATGTATTGGTTGCACAGCCTGCAAAATATCCTATCCTAAATTTGGGTTTATTTACTTGCTTTAAGATTTCTGGAAGCTGACTTCTTAAAGGCGGTTTTAAACCCATGGGTAGGATATTTTCCATATTCTTTAGTTTTCTAAAGGTATTTAGTACACCGCTGTTTCTTACTATCCAGCGGGCGCCGCTTCTGTCATAAAATCTCGCCAGCATGCCTGCTACCTTTAGTCTTTCCTGGTGGGAAAGGAAGCCCCTATAAAGTAGTTTATGGAAAAGGTTGAATCCTTTCGCAAAATTGATTTCTTCCCGTGCTTTCATCATTATTTCGTCTGTAATTACCGATGAAGGGCAGTTTACTACACATGCTCTACATAGGAGGCATGTTTTGATATGCTCGGTTATTTCATCTTCTTCTCCCCATTTATATTTGCCTTCCGAGATAAGTCTTGCCAGCCTTACCCTACCCCTTGCAACCGCAGCCTCATTTTTTGTATAGCGGTACGTGGGGCAAACATCTTGACAGAATCCACATCTGTTACACTCACGTATCTTTTTTTTCAGTTCTTTATTATCCAAGATATTCACCCCCTGTTAGCCTGTTATTGGGAAACATCAGATTATTAGGATCAAGTGCAGTTTTTATCTTCTTATAAATTAAGCCGGGTTGAGGCTTTTGGAAATTAAATGAAAAATTAAATTTTTCCTGGTTATAAGCTAGTAATGATTCTTTTATGGTTTCTTTAGTTTCCTTTGGAGTTTTAATAATAAGTTTGCCCGCTCCAAAGTCTACTTCAGAAAATGCTACTTGAGAGAACAAGTTATTTTTTTCACATGATTCGGCTATTTTAAAAAGTACCCTTTTATCTCCCATGCCCACAATGTTGTTATCCTCATAAATGGGAAACTTTTGATAGTACTCTTTCCAAAAGCCATTAACTTCTGCTTGGTCTAATTCTGAGTAATTTAAACTTCCTAAAACTTTTTTTATTTTTTGGAGGTGATGTTTCACTGTTTCTTTAAAACCTGCTAAACCAATTATTAGCCTCCACTTATCATTCTCGTGATCTTTATAGCCTTTTAAAGTAACGGTTACCAGTTTTTCCTGAATTATTTTTTTTGATATTTCAGAGGCTTCTTTTAATGAGGGAACTTCCAGTATTACTGCAGCTCTTTTTTCAACCTCCGGCCTTAACTTTAATGTGATAGAGGTTATTATTCCCAAGGTTCCCAACGAATTTGCAAATAATCTTGTGAAGTCATAACCGCTTACGTTTTTTACTGTTTTTCCACCTGTTTTTACTATTTCTCCGTAAGGAGTTACAAACTCGAGACCGAGTACATAGTCCTGGATTTTTCCGTAAGCATACTCTTCATAGCCCGCTTCATTTTCAGCTATAAGCCCCCCGATTGTCCTTCTTCCATGACTTTCTACCGTTAACGGTAGAAAAACATCATGTTCATGGAGCTCTTTTTGTAGTTGTGCCAATGTTATTCCAGCTTGCACCTTTACTGAAAGGTTGTCCCTTTCAAATTCTTGTATGGAATCCATTCTCTCAGTGGAAATCATTACTACAGGCTTATTTGCGGAAGCCAGATATTTTTCAATATTAGTACCTTTTCCGCAGGGCACAATCCCAAACCCCTCATCAGCAGCCTCTATAACTTTTTGAGCTATTTCTTGAGGATTTTCTGCAAAGAATTTATCTTTTATCTGCATACAGCATCAAACCTTTCTTTCGGCTACTAAAGTTCCAGTACTTTACCTTTATTTAAGTTTAGGTTGGTATCCAGTGCTTTTTTAACTCTTTTCATAAAGCTTATATCTTTTTCACTAAACTGCAATTTCATGAATGGTAGCTTTTCAAGCCCTATTCCATGCTCTCCTGTTAATGTTCCGTCCATTTTCAGGGCCGTTTCAAAGATTTCATGGCTTGCTTCTTCTACCCTTTCAAACTCTTCCGGATCATCCGGGTCATATAAAAGGTGCGGGTGGAGATTGCCGTCTCCTGCATGGGCCATTTGAGCAATTGTTATATCATATTTTTTGCTAATGTCACTCACAAAACGCAGCATTTGAGGTAGCCTGTGCCTGGGAACTGTTATGTCCTGTACCATGTAGGCTGGCTTAATTCTTCCCAGCGCTCCGTTACCAGAACGACGTGCAAGCCACAGCTTCTCCCTTTCTGTCCGATCCTTAGCACTCTGTACGCTGCTTGCTTTCTTTTCTCTAAATATTTCTTCTATGACATCAACCTGGCGATCTATTTCTACCTCATAACCGTCAACTTCTAGTAAAAGGACTGCTTCCGCATCCCGTGGAAAGCCCAGCTTTAAAAAGTCATCTACTGCCCTTATCATGGACTTATCCATAATCTCTAATGTTGTAGGTACAATCCCCTTAGCTATAATGGCAGATACTGCCTCCCCGGCTTTATCGAGGCTGTCAAAAACTGCCATCATGGTACGCATTGTTTCCGGCATGACTGTAAGTTTTACGAGTATTTTAGTTATAATTCCGAATGTTCCTTCTGAGCCGCTAAAAATACCGGTAAGATCCGGTATAAAACCGTACCCGGATGCAAGGGCTCCTGTGGTAACGATTTCTCCCCCCGGCAACACCACTTCAAGTCCTAATACATGGTCCTTTGTTACGCCGTATTTTACTCCCCTGATACCGCCTGCACATTCAGCAACGTTACCTCCGATGGTAGCAGCCTTTTGGCTGGCAGGGTCGGGAGCAAACATGAAACCAAGCGGTTCAACTGCTTTTTGTAAATTAAGGTTTGTTACTCCGGTTTCGACCAGTGCTGTTTCATTAACTGTATCAATGTCCAGAATTTTATCCATTTTGGTAAGTACCAGGGAGATTCCACCATAGAGGGAAACGGCGCCCCCGCTGAGGCAGGTGCCAGCTCCCCTTGGTACTACAGGTATGGAATACGCTTCTGACAGCTTAAGTATTTCTGCTACTTCTGCGGTGGTTTCAGGAAAAACCACTGCTTCGGGTTCATGTATAAAGGGGGATGAGTCATAAGCATAGACTTCTCTAGAGATTTTGGAAGTAAGGATATCCTCTTTTCCAACAATCGATTTTAGCTTTACGAGTAGATGTTTGTCCAACATTTGTATCATCCCTTTTATTATTGTAATAAGTTAGGTAACCATAATGATATGGCGGGAATATATGTCAGCAACGCCAGTGCTGCTAAAGAAATAAACAGATATAACCAGTTAGCCTTGATAACACGTTCTATAGAAAGCTTCGTGATTCCGCATGCTACAAAAAGGTTAACCCCAAGGGGCGGTGTAATCATACCAATTGCAAGGTTAATTACCATAACAATTCCAAAGTGAATTGGGTCAATACCCATTTGCGTAATTACAGGATAGAAAATAGGCGCAAGGATAATAATTGCCGCATTTGTTTCCAGGAATGTCCCTACAACAAGTAGCATCAGGTTAATTAAAACTAAGAGCATTATTTTGCTTTCTGTAACACTGATAAAGAAGTTTGCTATCTTTGTAGGTATCATTTCCCTTGTTAAAAGCAAACCAAAAGCTGTTGCCGTGGCAATAATCAACATTACCATTGCAGTACTAATTGCGGAAGTACGTAATACTTCCGGTATATCCTTCAATTTAAGCTCTTTATAGATAAAGAAACCAACTATAAATCCGTAAACAACAGCTACATTAGCTGCTTCTGTAGGAGTAAATATACCTCCATAGATACCGCCTAAAATTATAACAGGCATTAATAGCGCCAAAGCTGCATCTTTGAATGCTATCAAAACTTCTTTAAAGCTAGCTCTTTTTTCACCAACATAGCCTCTTTTTCTGGAAATTAAATAAGCAACTAACATTAGTGCAGCACCGATAACCAAACCTGGAATAAAACCTGCCATAAACAAAGTTCCGATCGAGGCTCCGGTTACAACTCCATAAGTTACCATCGGAATACTGGGTGGAATAATAACTCCTATATAACCTGAACTGGCCTGGGTCGCAGTGGCAAAATCATGGGAGTAACCCTGCCTGACCATTGCCGGAATCATAATTGAACCAATTGCTGCAACTGTAGCTGGCGAAGATCCGGATATTGCAGCAAAAAACATTGAAGCCATTACTGTTACAAGAGCTAAACCCCCGTGTAATGATCCTATTAAAGAGTTTGCAAAGCGAATTAACCTCCGTGAAATCCCGCCTTTTTCCATTAAGCTGCCGGCTATCATAAAAAAGGGGATTGCCATCAGGGGAAAGGAATCTGTTGCTGTGAACATTTTTTGTGCTACTACCATAAGCGGTACGGTTTTTGTAGCTGCAATTGCCGCTAAAGTGGCAAGACCAAGGCTGACTGCAACCGGAACATTAAGAATAATTAAGATTGCAAATACTCCAAAAAGTATATAACTCATTTAATTCTCCCCTTTCTGAGCCTTCAATTTTTCCAGAGTAGCTTGGAAAAAGCGAACACCCATGAGGATACATCCCGTTGGTATCGCAAGGTAAGCCCAATACATAGGTATCTCCATAGCCGGAGATTTTTGCCCTGTTTTGATTAAAACAGCAATAACTTTAAAGGATAAAAACATGATTAATATAGAGAATACTACTGAAAGTAACCCTGCAATAAGGGTTGCCCCTTTTTTAAGTGAAGCTGGTAAAAAGTTTACAACTGCTTCTACTCCAATATGTGCTCCCTCTCGTGCCCCGATACTGGCCCCAATGAAGACTGCCCAGACCATAAAATAGCGAGCTAGTTCTTCAGACCATGGGAGTGATCCTTTAATAACAAAGCGAAAAAAAACCTGTAAAAATACAACTACGGTCATGCCGCCTAACAATGCAGTAACTAAACTTGCTTCTATTTTATCCATGTAATCAAATACTTTTAGCTGTTTTCGTTCTGGCAAATTACTCCCCTCCAATCTTCAAGAACTTTTTTGTTAAAACGGCCGGCAAGGTTGTCCTTGCCAGCCGTTAGCTTATTACTTCTGTGCATCAAGAACCTTTTGAATTACATCTGCACCTATTTCTGCTTCAAATTCATCATATACAGGCTTCATTGCTTCACGCCACTCTTTCTTATCAACTTCTGTTACCTGCATACCTTTTTCTTTTAAGGTACCAAGAAGTTCGGCATCCATATCACTCACTGTCTGACGTTCAAAATCCCTTGCTTCAATAGCTGCTTCCTGAATTGCATCCTGAATTTCAGGGCTGAAGCTGTCCCAGAGTTGCTTGCTTATCAAAAGAGGTGCAGCTGCATAGAAATGACCTGTCATAGCTAGATGATCCTGAACTTCGAAGAAATTGGAAGTAAAGATAATTGGTAACGGGTTTTCCTGTGCATCTACTGTCTGCTGTTGTAATGCTGTAAACAATTCACCAAATGCCATGGGAGTTGGGTCAGCACCTATTGTCCTGAAGGAAGCCATATGGATTTTGTTTTCCATGGTACGAATTTTCATACCTTCCATGTCACTTGGATGAACTACAGGCCTACGGGAGTTAGTTACATTTCTGAAGCCGTTCTCCCAGTACGCGAGGCCCTTAATACCGCTATTTTCGAGGCTGTTTAACATATCAGTTCCAAATTCACCATCTAATACTTTGTAAGCGCTTTCTCTGTCCTCAAAAATGAAAGGCAAGTCAAAAACCAAAAATGCATTTGAGAAACCGGCTAGAGGTGCTGTTGAAACCAGTGTCATATCCAGAGTGCCCATCTGCAGCGCTTCAATCATTTCCCTTTCATTACCTAACTGAGAGCTATGAAATACGTCTACTTTAACTTTCCCGTCAGTTTTTTCAGCTACTAACTCGGCAAACTTTTCGAGTCCTGTCTGGTATGGGTGAGTTGGAGCTAAAACATGGCCAACTTTTAAATTTATAGTTTCGGCCTTACCTTCATCACCTGAAGTTTCAGTGGATTCTCCTCCTCCGCCGCAACCAGCTACCAAAAACATTCCTAAAACAATTACCAAAGCAACAAGAGCTAATTTTTTTCCTTTAAACATTAACCCTACCCCCTAGAATTTTTTTAGTTTAAGTTACCGCTAAAAATTTTTCCTCCCACATACTGTAAGCACAATTTGATATCGCCTTGTATGTTCTCCCCCCTTTCGAAAAATTATTATGTATTTTAAAAAATACTTTAACGAGAATTATGTAGATTTTTGACGCTTGTAAATTTATTCACAATATTAACTTTTATTCATAAGATGGAGTATTTTCAAAAAACTTATTATAATTTATATTGAATTTATGTATATTACTTGGTAACATCTAAAGTATAACATGTAACATGTTACTGCACAAGACAAAAAATTACAAGATTAATATATATTCTTCTGAAGGGAGGTTGAGAATGAATGAAAAAAAGCATAAAAAAAGCGCCAAGCTTAAAAGAGCAGGTTTATAATTACTTGAGAGAAGCTATTATAAATGACGAATTTGAGATGGGAAAACTATATTCAGACCAGTGGGTGGCAGATCAACTGGGAGTCAGTAGAACCCCGGTTAGAGAAGCAGTTCAACAGCTTAAACATGAAGGTCTTTTGGAAGTAGTCCCATATAAAGGCTTTAAAGTAAAAACGCTTTCAGAAACTGAAATTAACGAAGTATTTGAAGTAAGGGATGCTATAGAAGGTTTTTGTATAAAAAAATTAATCAAAAATCAGGATACCAGAGAAGCAAAAGAATTACTGGAAAAACTTGAAAAAATAATTGCAGAACAAAAGAAGTCGTATGCAAACAATTCAAGACGTGACTTCTGGGATACCGATAGATTGTTTCATAGTAGTATTGTGAGCTTTAGCAATAATAGAATTCTAGAAGATGTTTATCGTTCAATGGGTGATAAAATTAAAAGCATAGCGCTTGAAACCTTAAGGGATGAAACAAGGCTAAATACTGCTTTTGAAGAACACGTAGCAACTTTGCAGTATATAAAAGACGGACTTATAAACGAAGCTTATGAGATGAATTTAAGACATCTCAATAACACAAAATCATTAGTAATGAAAGCATTACAGAAAAATAAAAATAGCAATAATTAAAACTTTTTAAAATAACGTTAAAAAAGGCTGTTGATAACCCAACAGCCTTTTTTGCAAATAACTCATTAAGCCTTTAATAATTCCTTAAACTTTTCTACCTCTTCAGGCTTCATGCCGTAAGTATATTTTTCTTCAGGATATTTTCCTGATTTAACTTCATCTACGTAACTCTTAAGTCCATCATAAATAGCGCTGTTCATATCAGCATACTTCTTAACAAATTTTGGAACAAACCTGTCAAAGAAACCAAGGATATCGTGAACTATTAAGAGTTGCCCTGCTGCATCTTCCCCTGCGCCCAAGCTAATTACAGGAATTGAAAGCGCCTTGGTAATTTCAGATAAAACCGGTGGTGGAACTGCTTCAACCAGTAGCAATGAAGCTCCTGCTTGTTCTAAAGCTTTAGCATCTTCTACAAGTTTTAAAGCTCCTTCAGCACTTCTACCTTGCGCTTTAAATCCACCCATCTGGGCAATTGACTGGGGAGTGAGACCTATATGTCCCATTACAGGAATGGTAGCTTTAACCATTGCCTCAATAGTTTCTGCCATCTCTTTTCCACCTTCAAGCTTCACAGCGTCACACTCTGCTTCAGCCATCAGACGACCGGCATTTCTGATTGCCTCTTCCTTACTTACCTGGTAGCTCATGTAAGGCATATCGCCTACAAGGAAAGCTGTCGGGGCGCCTTTACGTACAGCCTTTGCATGGTTAACCATCATGTCCATAGTTACAGGCAGGGTACTGTCCATACCATACACGGTCATACCTAAAGAATCTCCAACTAAAATGATATCCATGCCTGCTTTTTCTTCCAGGAGAGCCATAGGATAGTCATAGCAGGTAAGCATTGAAATAGGTTCTCCCTTTTCCTTCATCTCATTCAACGTCTGAATTGTAACCTTTTTTCTTTCAGTCACTATTAGTCCCCCTTTTTATGTATTTTTTATTTTTAATTAAAATGTATTTTTACACCCCATTTTTTGCGATATTTTATTAGCAGTATTTATTAATTGGGGTATTATAAACTCTTTCTTAGAATTCAAAAACTGTTTATCAGTACCGGTGACACTACATGCCGCTATAATTTCAGACTTATAATTTCTAATTGGAGCAGCAATACAACTCATACCTTCAAGTAATTCCTCATCATCAATGGCATAGCCATTGATTTTAGTGAGCTCTACTTCCTTTATTAAATCATCCAAGTTATCAATAGTATTATTTGTAAACTTTGTTAATTTCATTTCATTAAAAAGTTCTTTTATTTGCGAAGGCTTAAGATCTGAAAGAAGCACTTTTCCAACTGCAGTACAGTATAAAGGAAGTCTCTTACCAACTCTCGAATAAGTAATCACAGCATCCTGAGGATCTTCCTTATCTATATAAATAGCTTCAGAACCCTGCCGAACTACCAGGTGAACAGTTAAGGATAATTGTTGTGCCAATTCATGCAAAAGAGGTGAAGCATATTTTTGCAAGTCCATATTATATGTCACAAGATTCCCTAACTCTAAGAGTTTTAGTCCCAGCCCATATTTAGATGACTCAGGATTTTTTTCTAAAAATCCCTTTAACTCTAATGTCTTCATTAAGCGAAAAGCAGTTGTTCTATTTATTTTCAATTTTTTACTTATTTCGAGAACACTATACTCTGTATTTGTTGTGTCAAATGCTTCTAAAATGGTTAACCCTTTTTCCAATGCCTTTACTATATAGTCTTTTTCTTCTTTTAAAGGGTAATTTTCCATCATACCAGCACCTTATGTTCGGAATATGAACAGAATGTTCAATATTTTATCTATTCGCCATAAATCTTTTTTTTCCTGCTTGCTTTATAATAATTTTTAAAAAAAATAAACCAGCCGCACTGCGACTGGTAAGTTTAATCTAGATACCTTCTACTAAAAGTTGCTTAAATGGACCAATGCCCTTTAAATCTATGGAAATTACATCATCTTTTAACTGTTGATCTTTTGGAACATATACATTGATACCGTCTACTTCCTGCTGCCTAAAATCGTCAATATTTTGGGGTTTACCTGCATACACGACAGGTTTCAAATAAACGCCTGCTCAACTACTGCACATTTCAGTTTTTACAATAATATCTTTAGTCTTTTTTAAAATAAATTGTTTTGCTTCTTCACCTATTTTTATTTGCATAATTTTTCCCTCCTCTACTGCTTTTTTTAATTATACTAGAATGGAATTTCGCAGTCAATTAGATTTTTATAAATTTTGTAATAAGGAAAGGAGCTATATTATGCTTGTTTTATTTACATTTTAGTATTCATAACTTTAAATTTATGTATACCATTTTCGGCATATTTTTAAACTAGGATATCATTACCCCCTTGATTCCAGTTTAAATGTTATGATAGACTGTTTACGGCAGTTTAATAAAAAACCTCATCTTTTAAAAGGTGAAGTAGTGGCGCAGTTGAAATCAATAGCTGTTTGGAGGGAAATTTTTATGGACTATGGTTGGCTATCATTAATTCCACCTATCGTTGCAATAGGACTTGCTTTGCTGACAAAGGAGGTTTTGGGATCTCTTTTCATAGGGATCTTTTCCGGTTATTTTATCTATGTTAATTTTGCACCACCCGAAATCGCTGAAAAATTAGCTTCTACAAATCCTATTATTGGACCATTTATAGAAATGTTTAATTCCTTGATTGCAAATGCAGGCGATTCCTGGAACATGGCAATTCTTCTGTTTTTAGCCATTCTCGGAGCAATAGTTGCTGTTGTTACTGTAGCAGGAGGTTCTAATGCTTACGGTGAATGGGCAGTAAACAAAGTTAAAAGTCGCAGCGGAGCGCAGCTTTCTACTTTTTTACTGGGTGCAATTATTTTTATCGATGACTATTTTAACAGTTTGACAGTTGGAACTGTTATGAAACCTGTAACTGATAGATTCAAAATTTCTAGAGCCAAGTTAGCTTACCTTCTAGATTCCACAGCCGCTCCTGTAACTATTTTAGTACCGGTTTCCAGCTGGGTGGCATATATCATGTCGCAAATGAAAGATCCCTTGGTTGAAGGAGGTTTCGGCTTATCCCCTCTTCAAGCTTTTGTTTCTACAATACCATATAATTTATATGCCTGGTTAGCTCTTGTAATGGTAGTAGTTATTGCAATTACAAACCTTGAATTTGGGCCAATGGCACGTTTTGAGAAAAAAGCTATTGAAACAGGTGAACTTCAGGAAGATAGAGAAGCTACCGCTCCTGGAGATGACTTCAGCGGGTTGCCGGTTTCTAAAAAAGGCCATCCATTAGATCTCATTGTACCTATTATGGCACTGATTGTTTTTACTGTAATAGCTATGTTATATACAGGCGGGTATTTTAGTCCGGATGTCGGATTTGTAAAAGCTATCGGAGATACTGATGCCGCAACATCCCTTGTATATGGAGGAATTGCTTCGCTGTTATTATGCCTTGTATTGTTTGTGCCCCGTAAGCTTATGACTTACGGTCAGTTTATTGAAGCATCTATCCAAGGGATTAAATCAATGGTTCCTGCATTTGCAATTCTTATTCTAGCCTGGACCATGGGTTCAGTTTTAAGAGATGGTGGATTACAAACAGGTACATTTGTAGCTAGTATAATTGCAGATAAAATACCCGGTTGGTTACTCCCGGCGATTATCTTCGTAGTTTCCGGTTTTATAGCATTTTCAACCGGAACATCCTGGGGCACCTTTGCAATTATGCTACCTATTGCTATTCCCTTGTCAGCCGCAGTTGACCCAGGTTTAGTATCAATTATGATGGGGGCAGTTTTAGCAGGCGCAGTATACGGCGACCACTGTTCGCCTATTTCAGATACAACCATTCTATCTTCTACTGGCGCCTCCTGTCACCATATTGATCATGTGGCAACCCAGTTTCCATATGCAACCACTGTAGCAGCAGTCAGCTTTATCGGGTTTATTGTCGGCGGCTTCATTTCAAATCCCGTAGTTCCAATAATAATTTCAATTTTACTTCTTGTTGCTACTCTAAAAATACTGCACAGCAGGTATGAGGCAAGTGAAAACTCCGCATCTGCAAAGGCTAAATAATGCTCTCTGAATAAAAATAAAAAAGAGGTAAATCCCGGATGGATTTACCTCTTTTTTATTCCTTATTTCCTCTAAATTAGTTACTTGCAATTTTCCATTCACATAACTGGTCTTTAAATAATTCCGTAAAGATTTCTACTATCTCCGGGTCATAATACTTACCAGAATATTTTTTGAGCTCAGCCAATGCTTCATCTGTCGACATTCCAGAACGATAAGGTCTGTCTGTTACCATCGCATCATAGCTGTCAATGACGCGTAGTATCCGTGCACCCAGAGGAATTTCTTCACCCTTTAATCCTTCAGGGTACCCGCTTCCATCAAGGTTTTCATGATGATACAAAATTGTATCTACACAATCACTTAGAAAAGTAATAGGTTTAATCATAGCGGCTCCATAGAGTGGATGCTGCTTCATAATTACTATTTCATGATCAGATAATTTACCGGGTTTATTTAATATTTCCCTATCTATCTCAATCTTACCTATATCGTGTAAGAACGCGCCGTATTTTAGAGCATTTTTTTCTTCTTCATTAAATTGCATGGCATTAGCTATTTTAACCGCATATTCCATTACCCTTTCGGAATGCCCGTATGTATAGCGGTCCCTTGCATTAATAATACTCAAAAATGTACGTAAAGACCTGGTAAGTTCATTTTCACTTTCGTGTAGTTTCGTCTTAATATCATCCAGAACTGAAAAGTAGAGCTTTACTTTATTCTTGTCCATATATTTTGCTTTATAAAGCGCTTCATCCGCAGCATTTATCAATTCTGATTGAGTCTTAGCATTTTCGGGATAAGCTGCAACACCCAGGGAAAGAGTTATTTTGTTATTTGGCAAATGATCTTCTTTATAAAATTGCGTTTTCTCTACTTGACTCCTGATTTCTTCAGCAATTTCAGCAGCCTCTTGCGATGAATAACTCGGTAAAATTACTGCAAATTCGTCTCCCCCGTAACGTGCAGCAATGCACTCAGGAGGAAGGTGTTTTGAAATTATTCCTCCTATTCTTTTAAGAATTTCATCACCCCTCTGATGCCCGAACATATCATTGTAGTATTTAAAATAATCTATATCTATAAAAATCAAAGAGACAGAACTGTCATTTATAGAAGCTTCACTAATTTTATTTTTTAACGCTTCTTGAAAATAACGGTGATTACTAAGCTCGGTAAGCCCATCCATATTAGCCTGGACTTCTAACATTTTCTTTGTTTTCATTTCCAGTTCCGCAAAACTGCCTATCAGCCAGGCAGTAAGAAAAAGAATTCCTGCATTAATAATGCTAATGTCAAGGTAATTATTTGCGATAAAGGCTTTATGGTAATAGATAATATAAGTGCTTTCAATAAATGCAAATATTAACCCCGGTTTTACGCCATGGGTAATTGATGTGGTAATAACCGGGAGGATAAATAACATTTCAAATAAGCTGTCTTCATGACCTGTATATCCAACTATAAAGGATATCAAGAAAAATAGAATTGTATTAAAAGCATAACTATAAAGATTTCTCTTTATATCTAACTTAGATTTGATAAAAGTTTTATCTAAATAAATCAGACCTAAAAGTAATACAACAAATAAAGTACATATATAATAAAAAATCTTATAAGATATCTTACTCAAAGTATCGAAATCCAGGTAACTAACTAATCCTATTAGAGCCAAAATAATAGTACAAAAATGCGCTATTACTGTGAATTCTTTTATTTTTTGAGCATAATTTTTTTTCCAGTTCATTTTATCTCCTCTTTAAATGAAAAACGGGATGAGTAATCATCCCAATTTTCATTAATATTTCTTTAATGTTTCCGGCAGTTCAGGCTGATAATGAACAGTAATACAAGCAGAAGCAGCACTAATATGGGCTACTAGTGTAAGAACAGTAACCAAACTAGTAAGAATAAGTAATTTAAACTTATTAATCATCATTTATTCCCTCCTTTTTAATATTAATCTGATCATATTTTTTAATTAAGCCTATGCCAAAAGGCCACAACATCAAGCTCTGCCAGAGAACACCTAACTGCACTGCTATTTTAATTTCTAAATAATCATTTCCTAAAAGTGTAAGTAAAATAATTAAAACTAAAAGAACAATAATGGAAATACTTTTTAATTGTTTTTTTTGTTTTTTTAAACTAATTGGTTTATTTGGGGTATCAACAGGCGCCCAAACAAGCACACTTAGTAATCCAAACAGAGAAACAATTATTATTGAATATATTATGTATTCTTTTAACATAGGCGTCAGAATAATAGAAAACATACCTAATACAGGAAATATTACACTTGTTAGCATAAGGCATTTAATTGGAGTACTGCAATGAGCTCCCCCTGAAAAATTGCGAAGTAAAGCAGCAGCGAGCATAGCAGCCATTGCTGTTTTTGTAACACCCAGTAAAGTTGATATCATAAATACAATTAGAAATCCCAACATTGTATAGATAATTGTTTGCAAGCCATAATTTGCAACTGCGATTTTTTCTTCATTTAGCCCTAATTCCGAAACAAGATAGTTATTAAATTTACCTAACAAATTATTTAACATTATGATTTACCTTCTTTTTAGTGTTCCTAAGATAAAATAAATAGGATACAAATAGCAGCAAAAATATCTGAGGCCAGCCACTAGCTACCCATAAAAAATTATTATCAACAATTTCTGACATATTATATCCTAATACTTTAATTAAAAAAGTAAAAGATAATGCTTCTCCAATAAGAAGTAATATTACCCCTAATAAAATTGACTTTATAAGAGTAAGTACATTATAATCAAAAACTATTTTGAAGATAATAACTGTCAGAGATGCAAATGTCAAGGTATGTATACCAAATGAAAGAGGTAATTTTCTAATAAAGTACATCGTAAAAGCTAAAAATATTCCCATTACAATTCCCTTTTTCCATTCTTTCAAATCATTGTTTATAGTTAGAATCAATATTGAAAATGCTATCATTTCCGGTATCCCCTGAAATATTAACGAAATAAACGGTATCTCCAAATTTCCACCTCCCCACTTTAATTTCGACATGTTCAAAAAATTTCCTGCAAAAATTTTGGAAAGTTTGGAGATAAATTCATATTTTTTGCTAAAAAAATTTTTAAAGAATAACTTCAGGTAAGTGATATATTATGCAAAAAAAGAAAAACAGCCCTCTCGGGCTGCCAGTGTGTTGAGTGTTACCGGGGGTAGTTAGCTGGTTAATTATAAGTATAAAAGAGGAGGCTCCCTCGGTAACATGTTGGTTTGGGTACTCAAGATGTGGTGTGGTGTTTAAAAATTTATATCAATGGGAGGAGTTCATTTATAATATAACATTATTATTTTAAGATATACTTAACGGAATGTTAAGATTAAGTAAAGTTATTTCTGTAAAAAATTTTTTTAAACTGGTATTCATAATAAACAATTAACAAATACTTAAATTACTCTTATCAAAGTACCTTTATAATTAATCCAAATATTTCAATAAGGAAGTGAAAGGATGCTAGTTACAACCCATAACTTAATTGCAAATACCGTTTATTCCACTGTCATGGAGAAACTTGAAATTAAACTCCATAGAAGGGGTTTAAAATATGGATGTATCAAGCCTGATATTTCTCCAAGCATGAGGAAAGAATCTCACAGGAAAGAGAATACCCAGGATCTTGTTTACAATATGATAAAGGATATTCAGAAGCAATCCTTTCCAGAAACGAAAAAAGAACTTAAAGATTTTTCCATTAAATTAGGAATTATCCTCCACTACATAGCCGATTATTTTTGCTTTGCACATAATGATTCAAAGTTTTGTAATTTTTTTAAGCATTTCATATATGAATATAAATTGGCCAGAAAATTTATTAAGGTTGATATCAGAAAACTGTGTTCTCATAGTTGGAAAATATACGAAAATAGTCTAAAACAAGAAATGTCTATTCAAGAATTTATTGAAAAAAAACACACTCAATATCTTAGGCAACAACACAAGATGTCCCAAGACATTAATTTTGCCGTTGAAATAGGCATTACAGTTATCTTCATGATTCTCACTCAATGCTTGGAAAATATCTCCTACAAAGTTGCTTAATAAAAATTAAAACCCTGTAACTCTAATCGGTTACAGGGTTACGAAGTCTTTCATTTCAATTGTAAGTGCCTGCTAATAGGGCTTTTTGTATCAGGCTTTGTTTGGGACAACTGCCTCTACAAAACAGTTTAACTCTCTCTTAAATTTTCTTTTGATATTTATTTCTAAGGAATATTGCCAGTGCATTCATACTTAATAACATTATAAGGAGTACAATAATTCCTGCAGCTGCTATACCGCGAAATTCATCCTGGGGCCTAGTAGTCCAATTATAAATCTGAATGGGCATTACAGTAAAGGGATCCAAAGGAGTTTTAGGTGCTCTAGGAATAAAGGTAAGAGCTCCAATCATAATTAATGGTGCTGTTTCCCCGATTGCGCGCGATAGTGCCAGAATAGTTCCAGTAAGAATACCGGGGAAAGCCGATGGAAGAACAACCCTCCTAATAGTCTGCCAGCGAGTTGCTCCAAGTGCTAATGATGCATGACGCAATGAATCAGAAACACTGCGAATAGCCTCCTGGGAAGCTACAATGATAATAGGTAAAATTAATAGAGACATAGTCAGGGCTCCGGCTAGCAAACTGCGGCCCAGCGCCATCCACCTTACAAAAATAGTTAAACCTAAGATACCATAAATAATAGACGGAATTCCGGCAAGGTTAGAAATATTAGTCTGAATAATTCTACTCAACCAGCTATCCGACGCAACTTCTTCAAGGTAAATAGCTGCTCCCACTCCTAATGGAAACGAGATTGGAAAAATTAAAGCCATCATCCACAGCGTACCTAACCAGGCTGCCTTTATTCCTGCTTTTTCTGCAAAACGGGAGGGATAACTGTTTAAAAACTGTAAATCTAACCAGGCAAGCCCTTCTCTTAATATCTGGTAAAACAAAATTATCAATACTAAAAGTCCAACCAGAGTCGCAAGCATAAAAACACCTTGGGCTGCTTTGTTCTTGTTTTTACGATACCTTAATCTCTTTTGTTCCGCTAAATGTTGATTATCCATTAGTATACCCTCCGATACTTACGAGTTATATATTGTGAGAGGACATTCATCCCCAGAGTAAAAAAGAACAGCACCATTCCCACTGCAAAAAGAGATTTATATTCAATCGTACCAAAGGGAGTATCTCCCAAGCTAACTTGTACAATATAAGCAGTCATTGTTTGAACACTCTCCAGAGGGTTAAGGGTTAGTTTTGGAGTAGAACCCGCTGCAATTGTAACAATCATAGTCTCGCCAATTGCTCTGGAAATGGCTAAAACAAAAGAGGCAATAATTCCGGAAAGCGCAGCAGGTACTACTACACCGGTAGCTACTTCATACTTGGTAGCCCCCAAAGCATAAGCCCCTTCCCTTAAAGCACGGGGAACCGCAAGCATGGCGTCTTCACTAAGGGAAGAAACCATGGGAATAATCATGATTCCTACCACTATGCTTGCACTGGCAGCGTTAAAAACGTTTGTTTGAGGAAGTAAAATGCGTAAAACGGGCGTAACAAAGGTTAGTGCAAAATATCCATATACTATAGTAGGAATTCCAGCCAAAATTTCCAGTACGGGCTTCACAACCCTACGTACCCCTTCGGGGGCATATTCACTGAGGTAAATTGCACTGCCAAGTCCGATGGGAAGTGCCACAATGCTTGCACCAACTGCTATTAAAAGGGTACCACTTAAAAGCGGCAAGATTCCGAAGTGCTGGGGCTTAAACAGCGGAGTCCACTTGGTGTCGGTAAGAAAATCTCTTAATGAAACGTCCTGAAAAAAAGATAGGGTTTCAGTAAAAAGCGAGACAACAATCCCCACCGTTGTGAGTATAGAAACCATCCCGCAAAAAAACAGTAAACCATAAATGATCTGCTCTCCCCAGCGATTTTTTTTCGTATGTGTAACTATTGACTTTTTCTTGCCGCTATTATTTTCTTTTCTTTCTTTAGTTAACAATGCCACCTAACCTGCACTCCCTTCACAAACTGATCATGTGCGTAAAATAATAGAAATAAGTCCCATTAAGTCTGTATAATTTTTATTTTCAAGTTTTTCCACTACAAATATTTATGGTAGCAGTCCAATGTTAAATTTATGTTAAGTCTGTGTTAAAAATCTGCAGATTATTATTAATATGGATTTTATAAAATAATAAAACAGCAAAAATCCGGCAAGCGGTTATAATCAACTGTACCGGTTGCCGGATTGCATGTTATAGTTAGAAATTAAAGTTTACTTAACCTTGCTAAGGTTGTCCTTGTACATTTCATCGGTTAAAGGTACGTAACCAACTTCTTTAACTAACTGTGGAGCATTTTCCATGTAGAACTTAACAAATTCCTTAACTTCGGGACGCTCCAATGATTTTTTGCTTACATAGATGAAAATAGGTCTTGAAAGAGGGGAATAGCTACCATTGTTGATAGTTTCCATTGTAGGTTCTACAGGTCCGTCCCCATTATCAATTGCTACGGATTTCAGCTTGTCAGTGTTTTCGGCATAATAAGCATAGCCGAAGTATCCGAGGGCATATTTATCACCGACTACACCCTGAACAAGTATGTTGTCATCTTCGCTGGCCGTATAATCGGCACGGCTCGCCCCACCATCTCCGCATATTTCCTCAGTGAAATAATCAAAAGTTCCTGAGTCTGTTCCGGGGCCGTAAAGCTTGATTTCTTTATCCGGCCAATCCGGGCGAATATCGCTCCATTTTTTTACATTACTTTCAGGCTCCCAGATCTTTTTAAGCTCTTCAACAGTTAAGTGATCCACCCAGTCATTGTCGGGGTTAACTACTACAGTAATACCGTCAAAAGCTACGGGCATTTCATAGTATTCAATGCCGTTTTCCTCCGCTTTTGCAGCTTCCTTATCCTTTATCGGACGAGAAGCGTCACTGATATCAGTTTCTCCAACCGTAAAGCGCTTAAAACCGCCGCCCGATCCGGAAACTCCAACTGTAACCAATACATCAGGATTAACATTCATGAACTCTTCAGCAACAGCTTCAGTAATAGGATAAACTGTACTGGAACCGTCAATTTCAATTGTACCTGAAAGTTTTGCTTCTTGTCCCTGCTCATTGTTATTGTCTTGACCTTGTTGATTTTCGGCTGAACCGTTTCCGCCGCCGCAAGCTGTCAGCGTGAAAACAGCCACCAGGCTTAGCACTAGTAATAATGTTAGTTTTCCTCTTTTTCCACTTCTCATAAACCTCATCTTTTTCTGCCTCCTTTTTTTTCTTATCCAAAATCTCAACGACAATTTGAATTATAATACCCACTTGTTAAGTTTGCATTAAGCGTATGTTAATGTTTATTTAAAGTTAATATGCAGTACCAATAGCATGTATTCCACTGGTCCTTTACCTTGGCAGCATTCTCAATGAGAAGGGAAATCAGTATTAACAACAATAAAAGCCTTAGCAAACTGACACCCTTTCCAGCTAAGACCTGCCCACTTTGATTGAGGATTCCGACTACCGTGATACCGGATAACAGCAGTCTGATCTCCCCGCCTCCATGGCTGTTTTTATCTCCTGTAATAAAAAAAGCCCCTCACTGTTTACAGTCAGTGAAGGGCTTCCTAGCGCGTTATAATCTTAGACTACTACTGGCTATGTGTATCAATTTCCTCACGGCATAGCGTCGTGGTCCTCCTATTGAACCTTACACCTGTTCCAGGAAATCAGCAAAGGCTAGCAGTTCTATGCGCTCCTGATTGAAAAGCGGTCGCAATTGTCGAATGAGGCGTTCAATTCGTTCCACATCAAATTTGAAAGCGTAAACATTGCGAACGACGTGTCTAAAACACAGGTATTCGTCCAGACCTTTTACCGTATTCGCGGAAAGCACCAGAGGACGAACTTGCGATAAAGCAATACCCATTTGCCGCAATAGATCGCGGTGCCACTCCGGTCCGCCCGGGATGCTCTGGTCCACATCCGCCGCATTGTGACGGAAAACGCGTTCCAGCCCACCATAGAAGTCGTGCTCCGTGGAATTCCGGGCCAAACCCATGGCCTGTTCGGCCCGCGTTGCGACTCTCTCTTAATCGGCAAGTTCCTGGCGAATTTCCCAGGCAGCGATATCTACATCGAACCATTTATTAAAACATTCCGGACGTAGGAGGGAACCAAAGACGACCACCCGCTGAGCGGTAGCCCTATATACCGTCATCTCTTCTTCACTTATCCCAGGTAAAGAAGTCCTGGCCGCGTTTCGATGCAGTTCATTCTTTGAGACGTCCACTTCTACTCCCCCCCTTTGGGCAAGGCTTTTAACATAAGTATACCCGCAAAAACTTCCCCACCATCATGCCTTTTTGTTAAATTATACCATAGAAACTGCTCACCCAGCTAATTAATTTTTGGGCTTTTTATCGCTCTTATTAGAATTTTCAGCAATGTTACGTACAGCATTCCTAATGCCCGCTAAAAATTCTGAGGCCTGATTGAGCAGTTCTTCTGTTTCTTTCCTGCTCGTGACATAAAATTCATCGTAGTCACTATCCTCCCTCAAATCCTTGGCATTCATTAGTATCTTTCCATAGTGCTTTGGAACCACTTTGTTCTTAACAAAATGCTGATTGAATAAAGAAATAACTCCTGAGTGCTTTCTTGAATCGAGTTGCCTAGTCGCAAGTAAAGCCCTGGCACTATGGAGCAAACAATAGTATGCCCTCGACTGCGCATCCGCTAAAAACCCTTGCTCAAAAAGAAGTCTGGCACTGTTCAATTTCTTCTCCGCCATCTCAAGTCGATATTTTGCCAGGTCAAAACGTTCTAACGTGCCCATAATTCTTGGCCCTCGGTTAGGATATTTTTCATAAATGGTAACCCTAAGCGTTTTGACCTCTCAAATTCTTCTTTATCATATATCTTCAAAGAAAAGTCAAGCCCGTATTCTAGATTTACATCAAGTATATAATCATAAATCTTCATACGGTCAATAGACATCTTATCCTTTACTATTATCAAAATATCAAAATCTGAACCAGCACCTGCATCCCCCCTGGCTCTGGAACCAAACAATTGAACTTTTAATATCTCATCCGGATAAAGTGTATTAAGGTGTTTCACCAGACCCAGCAACAAGGCCTCTTCAACAGGCCCATAGTGCATAACTCACAACTCCTTTCACTAAGACCAGACTCAAGATTAACCTTATTCTCTTTATTATAACATACCCAATATTATATTTCCATTACATGCCAGTTATTGTTTCATCTGCTGCTTCAGTTTTTAATCTGATCATCCTTGTGCCTCCCTTAACAGCTTAATGAGTGTGGTCTCGGGTTTCCGTTTCTCTCTTACCAAACTGGCCTCTATTAACCGGCTTCAGACCTTGATCGTGGAGTACACTTCTTATATATGGCGGTGAGAAGCCATGCTTCTCGTATATTTCCTGGATAGGAACCTCCTCAAACTGGGCCACCGGGGGCATGTTTTCAGTACCAGTGCTCAGTACCTTGACGTTGTCATCCGACCACACCCCCTCTACATCCTTCACCCGCAGGGAGACCAGATACGTTTCGCCCGAAGCCAGTTGGGTGGGCTGTCCCTGGTGCCAGGTCGGTTCAATGGCCCGTTTCCACCGCCATACTTCCTGGACAATTCCCTTTTGCGGTTCAGTCTGGTGATCCAGGTCATAGGAGTTATTCTGCAACGTGACTTTATACCCGGAAATGGACCCCCTCTTGACGTCGATCTTATAGTACTAACCAGTGCCGTTACCACGGACACTATGCGCGGAATCATACATACGGAAATAAAACTTAATCTTAGTAAAACCTTGACCGCTTACATCCAAAACATCACTGACGGCAGTATCACGGGGCTGCCTGCCCCAGCTCTTAATAACATGCCAGGAACTATTTTTATAGCCTCGCACCTCTCCGTCTCTGTAATAGTCATCTGAGGTAACAGCAGTCCTGAATTTAATGCGCTCAACCGTACTGCCGGCAGGAGCATCGAATTGGGGCTCCCACTGGGCGTAGCTGCCGCCCTCACCTAAAAAGTCGATGTTGGACTGTTCATACGTCTCAATGGTCATCTGCCCTGTGGAGTAAGGGAAGCCGTGAACAAGGTCAGTGGGCGACGGTGGACGTACAGTGTCAAATTGTCCTGAGGCATGACCGACCACATGCGGTAATTATCGAATCTATCGTCGTTCTTAGGATTGTCGCTGGCCTAGAACTCCACATCAAACTTGCCTACCTTATCAAAACGCGTTATTGGAGCAGGGAGGAAATGACCGTCGTAACTGGCTTCACCCAGGCTGTTCTCAAACCAGTAAGGGTGGTGGTTGTAAAGCCTCGGCTGCTTCATTACCTCTGCGATAATGTAGTCAGCCAACCGGGACAACGCGACATCCATGTTATTGTTATCAATAAAGGTGCCCTTGCCGTTATTCTAGACAATGATGCTCTGTGCCTGAGACCGGTTAGTACCGGTTCCAAGGACGTTGAAGTAAATACCGTTACTTAAGAGCCGTGAATAAATCACAGCCGCCTTCTGAGGATTGTTAAATTCGGGATACTGTACGTCGCTGATGTTAACAAGAAATTTTTGGGCATTTTGCCGCCAGGACGGCTTTTTTAGGATATCGTCCAGCGTCTTAATGGTTTTTGAAGATACAGTTAGATTTTTGAAAGCCCCCTGGGGTTGGCTGGCAGTATCGCTATCTCCGCAGTCGTCTTCCACCGTCAGGGTTACCTTATATATTCCCGGCTCTTCAAAAATAATAGTCCCTCCAGTACTGCCTAGTCTAAGGCTCACCACCTTCGTGTGGTGAGTCCTTTCACTTACTTTTTCCTGGGAGTTCTCATTATTCTGGTGCTGTAGCCACCACTGAGGCTTTTAACATTGTAACCCTTTTGTTTGAGAATCCTGTATGCCAAATAGGAGCGGTAGCCAATTCCGCAGACCACAACCACAGGTTTATCCTTGTCAATATCCTCTTCATACCATTCTCTAAACTCACCAATCGGAATTACGTCAGCCTCTTCCATCACACCGTCTTTATCAAGGTCAACCATGGCCCTGTTATCTATTACCTGAATTTCTTCTCCGGATTTGAGCATTTCTTCTAATTCCCGGGGAGTGATAATTTCTATTTCTCCCCTGAGTACATTGCTTGCTACCATTCCTGCTATAATTACAGGATCTTTAGCGGAAGAATACGGTGGGGCGTAAGCCAAATCAAGCTGCTCAAGGTCAAAACAGGTCAGGCCTGCATAAATTGCAGTTGACATAACGTCAATTCTCTTATCCACTCCTTTTGGTCCTACTATTTGAGCACCCAGTATTCGTCCAGTTTCATTTTCCACTATTGTTTTGACATGCATCCATTCAGCTCCCGGGTAGTAACCGGCATGATCTTTGTTGACAGTATAGGAAACAAAGAAGTCGAGCCCTTCCTCAGAGGCTTCCTTTTCATTTAAACCTGTTTTGGCAGCAGTTATGTCAAAAATCTTAACAATACTTGTACCAAGAACTCCCTTAAACTCCAGATTTCCACCCGCTGCATTCGCTCCTGCTACTCTACCTTGTTTATTTGCCGGCCCGGCCAAAGGAATCCTCACTTTTTTACCGCTAACCAAATGATTTACTTCCACTATATCCCCGGCAGCATATATATCGGGAACACTGGTTTCCATTCTTTCATTTACCATTACACCGCCCTGATCTCCTAATTGAATGCCGGCATCTTTAAGGATTTCTACATTGGGCTTGACTCCGATGGATACTATTACAAAATCCGCCTCTACAGTTTTGCCGCTCTTTAACTGGATTTTTTCAACCTTTTCATCACCAAGAAAACTCTGTACGCCGTCACCCAGTATTACTTCTACCCCTTTTTCCTTTAAATGTTCAGTTACCGGAATACTCATTTCGGGATCTAAAGGTGGCAGCACCTGCTCCAGGAGTTCAATCAATGTAACATCTATTCCTCTTTCAGCTAATGCCTCTACCATCTCTAAACCAACAAAACCCGCACCGATTACCGCTGCCTTGTGGGGCTTTTCCTTCTCAATTATTGCTTTGATATCGTCCATATCCTGAACAGTCCAAAGGTTATGTATATGTTTCTTATCAATTCCCGGAATCGGTGGTTTAATCGGGCTTCCGCCGGTGGAAACAATAAGTTTGTCGTAACTTTCACTAAACTTCTCACCTGTAGAATGATTGATTACTTCTACGGTTTTTTGCTCAGGGTTAATTTTTGTTACCTCATGATTAACCTTGACTTTAATGTTATACCAATCCAAAAATTTTTGAGGATTATTCAAAAAAAGAGTTTCCCTTTCCTCAATTTGCCCGCCTATATGATAAGGCAAACCGCAGTTTGCAAAGGATACATACGGACTTCTTTCAAAAATTATCACTTCTGCATCTTCATCTACTCTGCGTGCCTTTGTTGCAGCGCCGGCTCCTCCGGCAACTCCTCCAATGACAACTATTTTTTTACTCAAACTGAATACCCCCTTCAGTATTTTTATATTATTATATCATATGCCATTAACCACTTAATTCCATCATGTAATAACCTTTTTCAATGGCATTGATTACAAAATAAAATCATAGAGGTATAAGCTCAATTTCACCCCATATTCCTAATTTTTCTCCGACAACAATAATTATTCCTGTAACTTCAGGCAACTCTTGCACCCACTCAATTACACTCGTGAGATCTTCAGGACTTTTAATTTTATTTCCTATGGCTGTTGCGTAAGTATCAGCGTGAAAAGTAGAAGGTGAAATTACTACTACCGCATCAGCCTTTCCAAAACTCAATGAATGTCCTACCGTACCTGCTGATGTACAAACTCCACGAGGCATTTTTTCCGGAGAAATTTTAAAACCAATCCTATTTGAAAGCGGAGAAGTTCCAGCATAGATTCCAATTGTAATTTCATTTATTACATCAAGATAAAGGTCACCACCATTTTCCACTATAACTTCCTTTACTCCTTTCTCCAACTTAAGCCTTCCCCCTATTTCTTGAGAAAAAGCGCCTGCAACAGCAGCCATTGGACCCACCCCCGCACTATTTGCAGCATTTATCATTTTCTTAACGATATCGGGAGCAGTTACATCAACATTAAGAGGCTCCAAACTTGTTAGAAACGATTTATTTTTCTGAATATATAAATCCAGTTCTTCCCGGATTTCAACAACCCATTTATATACTTCCTGAGGTAACTCAGGTGAATAATTTTCTTTGTTAACTCCTATATAAAGGTCAGTTTCCTTATGGGTTAGAGAAAAATAAATCATACCTTTCCTTTTCATTAGACGGCGGTAGGTTCTGGGTTCGTACATTTTAATATCCTCCAAAAAGGTGTTCGAACTCCCTCAATATTATCTGAATTCTACAGTAATTATTTTAAGCGGGCAGGCTGAAACACATAAACCACAGACAATACATTTTTCAGAATCCTTATTTACTTCCCATGTATTTCTGTCCATTTGAAGCGCTCCCGAAAAACAAACTGCAGTACATGCACTACAATGAATACAGTTATCTTTATCCCATTTCAAGTGCTGATCAAGCGGAATAATGGTTACACCCTCGGACTCTAAAAATTTCAATCCTTTATCTAAGTCAGCTTTGCTAGCCTCCACTTCCATCAGAAGTCGACCCTCTTGTCCTTCTGTAATGTCAGCACGTAAAATATTGACCTTTAAGTTATAGTCCTTGATTAAGTGATATGTTAATGGTTTTTTCGTGCTCTCAGGTTGAAATTTCATTGTAAAGCGCCTTTTCATTCTTCACAAGCCCCCTTTAATTTCATTGGCCCTACAGAATTATTAGCAGGCAAGCTTTGAACAGGTTCCTGCAAGAAAAAGGAGCCTTGTAAAATCCAATCTTTTAAAATATTGGCAATATTACGAGCCTTTTTAATACTGGACAGGGGAGCTGTAGGAACTTGTTTTCCCTCAATTGTTATGTGGCCGGACTTAAGTTCTGCGTAACTAACCCTTGCTAAAACCGGACGACCCCTTTTCGGAACGCCATAGTCAATAACTAGCGTATAAATTTCCTCATCTTTAACAGCAACCTTTTTAACCATTTCGGCATCCAAGACCGGAATTGGTATGCCAACACCTACAAATAAACTTACCCCGTATTTTTCATAAACAGCAGCCTTTATAAATTCGGAACTCATTTCCTTAAGATTTCCAATGAGACTTAATGTGCCTGCGGGACCTACCGGAACACCGTTTTCAGTTCTTTTCTGATTTGAATTGTGCTGGGTACCGTTCCAGGAGACGTAACCTATTGTTCCTCCAAAAAATATCCTTGTACCTATACCGATTGTTCGATATTCCGGATCATTTAAAAGGGGGCTAAGTTGACCGGACGTCGAATAAGTAACATTTCCAAATTTAGGGAGCAAAACTCCCATATAGGTATAAAGTGTCTTTGACGTTGAGTTGGTAGCTGCAGCATAGTTTTGATATGCATTTCTGGCATTAAACATAAAGGCTTCATTGATGTCAGCCAGTGTAATGTATCCTTCCACTTCTTTGTTGGGATAACAATCCGTTCCGGTACCAAGTGCCCGTAATTTTACCTTTTTGCCATCTAAAAGGTCTTGAATAACATGCGCTCCACCGTATAGACCCTCCCCGTTTTTCTCTTTTTCTTCTGTAGCGCCAAGGTAGGCATCCACGGCTGCAATACCTGAATAGGCAGGAACATCATTGAGCCAAACCTTTTTCATCCTAATTGGCGGATCGCTATGGCCAAAATTTAAAAATACCCCCGAAGAACACATGGGTCCAAAAGTTGCGGTAGTTACAACATCTACTTCCTGTGCCACAGCTTCCGCGTCCTTTTCCTCTACCATGGGAATAATTTCTTCTGCAGTAACAACAACTGCTTCACCTTTTTTGATTTTCTCATTGATCTCAGAATACGTCTTTTTTACACTCACTTTAAGATAACACCTCCCCTAATATAAGAAAGTATAACTTTCCTGATAGCATTAGTGCAGCTAAGCTTTTAGCCGGCGCCAGAGGCTTGACGCAAGCCAAGTTTTCTTTATTCTCTAATTTTAGCACATTTTTGTAACCATTACATGTCTCAGAACATAAAATGCTGGTAAAACGAAAAACTTAGCCGCGGGAAACTTTTTTAGAGGAGTTTAATTTTGGAAATTGGGGGTCTTCAAATGAGCGAGGTGAAAATTATACCTTTAGCACAGTTACCCATCAGGTCATGGGGAAAGGTCCATTCATTGCTTGCAAAGGACGATTCCAGAAGGCGGCTCATGGACCTGGGGTTAGTCCCTGGAACAAGGGTTGAAGCTATACGGCGCAGCCCCCTTGGCGATCCTACAGCATATTCCATAAGGGGAGCAACAATAGCTCTTAGGAAAGAGGAAGCACAGAAAGTCCTAGTAATACCCACGGAAAGGTAGTGATTTTGGTGAAGAATCCTGTAATTGCACTGGCGGGTAATCCCAATACAGGTAAAAGTACAATATTTAACGCATTAACAGGTTTAAAACAGCATACCGGAAACTGGCCCGGTAAAACAGTTTTAAAAGCAGAAGGTAAATTTAATTATAAGGGTACAACTTATACATTGATAGATCTTCCCGGCACTTATTCACTTTTAGCTAACTCCCTTGACGAACAAATAGCGAGGGACTTTATATGTTTTGAAAGCCCGGACGTTACAATAATAGTCGCCGACGCAACTTGTTTGGAAAGAAATTTAAACCTTGTTCTTCAAGTAATGGAGATTACATCAAATGCTATTGTCTG